>Ga0182018_10000952_pt1 | contig 35210 bp, 32 predicted proteins | sample 812P2MmetaG_FD_120490 | JGI IMG/M metagenome (GOLD analysis project Ga0182018, IMG submission 120490) | Permafrost microbial communities from Stordalen Mire, Sweden - 812P2M metaG | ecosystem: Environmental > Terrestrial > Soil > Wetlands > Permafrost | place: Sweden: Stordalen | collected...
CTATCGCGCTCCAAGGCACCGGAATCTTGATTTTCGAACGTGGAACGAGCAGATTCCCTCTCGTTCACCCCAGCTGCGCCTAGAACACATATGAACTACCAACCAAAATGGGAAATCCCGGCTCAATTTCCAAAAATAAGATTCGTCTGGACGGGGCCGTAATGACCCGGGGGCGCCGCCGAAGGTTGCCTTTGGTCGAGTTCCTGCCAACAGAGGGGCAGCAGGCGGCATCCCCGCAGCTTTAACCCGTAATCTCGGTCAACCCAGAACGCCACAACCCAAGAAAAACATGGCCTCCCGAAAGAAAAAAGCCTCAGCAAAACCCAGCATCAAATTCAAGGATCTCAAGTCGAAAAAGAACCCCAAAGGGGGGTTTGACGCCGGATCCGGCCAATTAAAACATAAGTAGGATTGACTGATTTGTAAGAGGGCCTGCGCATGTCGCCGATTGGCGATTGCACGGCTGTTCCCTTCCGGGAACGCGGCCGTGTCGGCGCGCAGGCCACTCCAGCGAATGAGCGGGGGCGCTCGAGGCTTACCGTGCGAAGGGCCTAATCCGCGGTCAAGATTGAGGCCTGACATCGGGCGGCGTGATATCGAGAGGCGAGTGATGCTGCGCCCGACGAACTCGTATCGATGATAAACTCCGCGAACGCTGGGATCGGCAACGAAGACGCCCCGCACCAAAGTGCCTGACGCTTAAAGCCCAACGCCCTCAATCGGGTCGAGAGGATGGGGGCGGAGCGTGTCTCAGGATGATCTTTATTGGAACCTCTTGCTCATGCCCCCAGCTGAAGACCGTGATCACGACCCGCGCGACCCAAGCATAGCGGATAAGTTCCTCGATCTCGTGCTCGCGGCTCCAGTAGCGGCGCTCGCATCCCTCCTCGCTGAGCACGCAAAAGCCCTCTAAGACCTCCCGGCGCCGCTAGAGCTCCGTGTATTTCGCGGAGCTTCCCCTCGCCTTCTCGATCGGGTACTTCAGGGCGTTCGCCGCCATCTTGGCCTCGATGTTCGCGGCGACGTCGAGTCCCGTCGCATTCGCGAATTCCAGGGCGTAGATGACCACGTCGGCGAGCTCCTCGGCGATTCGGGCCCTTTTCACCGGGTCAAGGGCGACCTCTCGCGATTCCTCGGGGCTCGCCCACAGGAAATGCTCCATCAGCTCCGCCGCCTCCGCTGCGAGCGCCATGCTCAGGTTCTTCGGCGCATGGAACTGCTCCCAGTCGCGCTCCCGCGCGAACGCAAGCACCCGTCGCTTGAGTTCTGCGAGCGTGGTGGCGGAGTCGGTGAGCGCGGGCATGCGCGGACTCTTGCTGATCGGCCGTCCCGGCGCAATGGCTCGCGGCCCCCGCGTCATAATTTTGAAAACAACTTGGCACGGGGCCTGCATTATGCTGTAGGTACTCCCGTTCCAATGGCCCAGACCCTCCATCGTCACCCCAGCCTCGCCGGCACTTCGATCACGAAGGCCGTCCGATTTGGCTGCGCCGTGATGCGCCTGGTCGCCATTTCCAAGTGGAACAAAACGGCCAGCGCGGGCTTCGAGGTCTAAACCCTCCCAACCAGGAAGACGTTTAGAAAACCAGAAGCCCGGAGGCCCAAAGCCCCGAGGGGCGGCTGCCTTTCCCACCATGAACACGAGAACCCACATCAAGAACTCATCCGGTCGTCATCTCTATGCGCAGGAGGCGTCCAAAGGCGCCTTTCGCCAGCCGAGCTACGATTGCCGTGAGCTCCCGGACACCGTAAGCATTGTCGTCTACGTCCCCGGTGTGGGCGCCTCGGGCGTGGAAATCGAGGCGCACGGGCCTGACCTGGTCGTCACCGCGCACAAGATCCGTTTTGTGCGCGTGAACTGGCAGGCCCTGCACCTCGAGGGATCGCAGCGCGACTATCGCCTGCGGCTTCGGCTCGGCCTGGGCTTTGACTACTCCCAGATGCAGGCCGACATCCGTGACGGGGTGCTCACCCTGACGGTGCCGAAGCGCCAGGCCGACCTGGCGACGGCCCACCGCCTGGGTCACGTCGCGTAGAGCCCCGCTCCCCGGCCACCCGGGCCCCTCCGCCCGGCGGGATCGGGGGCTTCGGGCACCGGGATGGGGTGAACAGCTATCTTTAGAATATCAGGGGCACTTTTTTTCCCCCGGAGGGTCTTACAATGGACCATGACACTGCAGCCGCATAGCCTACATGCGCGCCCGCTGCCCGAAAGCGCGGCGTCGGACCGCGCAACCCCCCGCGAGGACGCCATCTGGAGCCGGCCCGTTTTCAGGCCGCCCCCGCTCGATATCCGTCCCGCGCACCTTGACTTGTTCTATTTGGGAACGAGCCAGCGGACCGAGCCCTGGGCACCCTGGCCGCGCGAGAGCGCGTCGGCCAAGTAGTCCAGTATCGGGCGCGCTTGCGCGTCGAATAGCCACGGGGGATTGACGACGGCCACGCCGCATCCCGTCATGCCCGGCGCGTGCGGGTCCATGGTCAGCTCCGCGGTGAGCGAGGGAATACCCGAGGCCTCGAGCCATCCGAGAAACCCGTCCCTTGGGGTCCTCCCGGTGAGGGGATACCAGACGACGTAGGTCCCCCCCGGCAACCGGCCGATCCCGTCCTCGAGCGCGGCCGAGACGTCGGCCCATTCCGACCGCGCCTCGAAGGGCGGGTCCACGAGGACGAGCGCCCGCCTCTCGGCGGGCGGCAGGCAGGCCCTCATGGCGCCGTATCCGTCCCCCTCGTGGACCGACACCCGGCGCTCGCCGGAGAATTCATCCCGGAGCGCCGCGCATTCCGCCGGGTGCTTCTCCCACAGCTCCAGCCGGTCCTGCGGCCTGGCGACCAGCCGCGCGATCCGCGACGAACCCGGGTAAAAGCGGGGGCCTGCGCTCAGGTTTCCCTGGCTCCGGTCATAGGCGCGGGTGATCGCGAGATAGTCCTGCACACCGGCGGGCGCATTGGTCCTGTCCCATAGGGCGCCTATCCCGCCGGGCCACTCCGGCTTCCTCGGCCTTGTGTCCCCCTCGGCGGCGCGGGAGAGGTCATAGCGCCCCCGGCCGGCATGGGTGTCCACGAAGAGAAACCCCTTTTGCTTGCCCTGGAGCGCCCGCATGAGGCGCACCAGAAGCACGTGCTTGAGGACGTCCGCGTAGTTGCCTGCGTGGAAAGCGTGCCTGTAATTCACGGCCATGGGCTTCTTTCATTGCACCGGCCTGCGGCAATCCGATAATCAAGCTGCCATGAAATTAATCCCATCGCTTGCCGCCCTCTGCGTCCTGGCCCTCCCCTGCGCGCTCACCGCCGAACCGTTCGAGGGCAAGGTGTCCATGACGATCACGTCCGGCGCGTCGAAGGACGGCCCGCAGATGATCACCTACCTTATGAAGGAGGGCTATATGAGGATCGAGATGGGCACCTCCAAGGGTCAGTTGAGCATGATCATGGACTTGAAGAACCGGCAGATGCTCATGCTGATTCCCCAGCAGCAGATGTACATGGTCGAGAACCTGCCCCAGCCCCCGGCGGACCCGAAGGCGCCCACGGCCGCCAAGCAGCTTGGAAGCGATGTCCAGGTGACGACCGAGAAGGAAACCATCCTGGGATACGAGTGCACGAAGATTATCTCGACGTCGGACAAGGGCACCACGGAGGTCTGGGTCACCGACCAGCTCGGCTCGTTCATGGGGCTCTCTCCGGGTGGAGGGGGCCCTGGGCGCAGGTCCCAGGCGACCCAGGCTTGGGAGACGGCGCTCAAGGGAAAGGGCTTCTTCCCCATGCGCGTGGTCACGACCATGAACGGAAAGGGCAGCTTCCGCCTGGAGGTGACCTCGGTCGACAAGGTGAAGGAGCCCGACTCCGAGTTCGCCCCGCCCGACGGCTGGCGCAAGTTTGACATGGGCTCCATGCTCGGCGGCGCCATGAATGGCATCCTTCCCGGCTCGAAGCCGAGCGGGAACAACTGAGTGGGAGCAGAGCTCATCCGCATCGTATCGGACGTGCACTACGCGGACCGCTCAAGCCGCGTGCGCGAGCTCGGCCAGCTGCGCCCGCTGCTCGAGGGGGCCACGTCGGTCGTCTTCAACGGCGACACGCTCGACACCCGCCGCGACCGGATCCCGCAGCGCACGGCGGAGAGGCGCCGGGAGGTGCTGGATTTCTTCGCGGCTGCCGGCACCCCGGTCACCTTTCTCACGGGCAACCACGACCCTGACCTGTCGCGGCAGCACGCGGTCGAATTCGAGGCTGGGCGGATCCTCGTCACTCATGGCGACGTGCTCTTCGACGCCATCGTCCCTTGGGCCAAGGACGCCTCGGCGATACGCCGGAAGGTGCTCGCGGCCCTCGCCGCGCTTCCCGACGACGGCGGCTGCAGGCTCGACGGGCGGCTGGCCGCGTTTCGGTCCGTAGCCGCGTCGATTCCCCAACGCCACCAGTCGGAACCCGACCCGCTGCGCTACGCCCTGAGCCTTGCCGGAGACACCGTCTGGCCGCCCCGTCGCGTCTTCTCGATCCTTCGGGCGTGGCGCGAGGCGCCCGGCAGGGCCGCCGCGCTCGCCCGCGCGCATCGCCCCAGGGCCCGGTTCATCGTGATCGGACACACCCACATACCGGGCGTGTGGCGGACGGCATCGGGAATCGTGGTGGTCAACACCGGCTCGTTCTGCAGGCCGTTTGGCGCCACGGTCGCCGAGGTTTCCCCCGGCAGGATCCGGATCCGCCGCATCGAGGCCAGGCGGGGCGAATTCCATCCCGGCGCCAGGATCGCCGAGTTCTCGACGTCATGAGCACGGAATTCGGATGGTGGGTCAGGGACCCCGTGCTTGGAAAATTCCAGGTCAAGGCCGTCGTCCACGGCGGCAACCTCACCTGGTTTCGAAAGCAGGGGCATTTCACCTCCTGGGAGACCCACCAGCCGACCGAGGATGACTGGACCCGGCTCGTCTCCGAGGCCGAGCGCCGCGTTCCCCGCCGGCTCCTATCCCCGAAGCAGTTCACCGAGATCAAGAACCTCAGGGAGCATCGCTAGGCCGCCGCCGCCCTCAAACCATCCCCCCCTTCCATGCCCAAAATCGATGTCAACAAGGTCGCCGAGATACTGAAGAAAAACCACATAGACCCCGCGGTCCTGCGCCGCGTGGTCGCCGAGATGAACCTCGCCGCCCAGCCCGACCCGGGTGACGGGGACCAGCCTCCTCCCGTGAAGAAGCAGTATCTCATCCTGCTCAGCGACCCCGAGGGCCGGATGCCGAAGGGCGACTTCACGGGATGGGTGCTGCAGATCCCCGAGAGCGAAAGCCCCGCGAGCTCGCAGGAGCGCCTGCTCAAGGGCACCTTCGACTACAACGCATCGAAAAGGGGCGCGCTCTCGCCCGCGAAGACCGTGGGCGACGCGCTCGAGAACGTCCCGGCCCGCTTCTTCAGGGACGTCGAGCTCTGGGTGAAGACAAAGACGCCGGTCGTGGTCCTGCGCACCGACAACGAGATTCCGAAGGCCTGATCTGGCGGCCCGCGGCCGCCCGGGCCGTCACTCGAGACCGAACTTGGACGGGTCGAGGCCCCGCGCCTTGATGGCGGCGGCGACCGCCTTGAGGTCGACGCGCGCGCCCGGGCGCACGCCGTTCGCGGCAAACCAGCCCTGCCGCATCTCCAGCGCATACTGCAGCTGGTCGCCGTGCGAGGAGACCGTCCGCTCGTCGTAGGGAAGCAGCGGATAGATCTCGGCGATCATGCCGTCCGGGCCCAGGAACCCTATGTCGAGGGCCTCGGGCGTGTCGTGCATCCAGAAATTCTGCTTCCGCGGGCTGTCGTCGACGAAGAGCATCCCCTCGTCCTTCCCGAGGTCGCCGCGCTGCATCAGGCCGCGCTGCTGCTCGGCCGGAAGGACCGCGATCTGCAGGCTCGCGGGGTGTCCTCCCACGTCGATCGTGAAGTGGTCCCATACGGTCTTCTGCACCGGGACCGGCTCCGAGGTCGTTCCCGAGCCGCAGCCCGACACGGCGAGAGCCAGCACGGCCGCCGCCGCCCACGCCCTCGGCGAAACCAGATTTGCATTTTGCACGTATTCGAAGGTTAATTCCCCCACGGGGATAGACAATCTTCGTCTGCTTCATGGCCACCAAGAAAAATCGCGACATCCTGCTGTACTCCGAGACCGCGCGCAGCGCCGACGCCCTCTACTTCGGCGGCGTGGACGTGCCCGACCCCTTCGTCGCATTCAGCGTCAGGGGAAGGAGGTTCGCGGTCGTGAGCGCCTTGGAATTCGGGCGCGTCAGGCGCGCCTCGAAGTTCGACACCGTGCTGCCGCTCGAGGCGTGGCTCGGCAAGGCGGCCGGCGCGTGGCCCAGGCAAACCCCTGGCGCCGCCCGGGTGATCGCCCTCCTCGTGCGAAAGCTCAGGGCCGGCCCCTTCACGGTGCCGGACGATTTCCCGGCGGGCCTCTACAAGGAGCTTCGCGACCTCGGACTGCCTGTCGAGATATCGAAGGGGGCCCTCTTCCCCGAGAGGGAGATCAAGTCGGCCTCCGAGGCCTCGGCGATCCGCGAGGGGAACCGCTGCAGCGCTGCGGGAATCGCCGCGGCCGAGCGCCTCCTGCGGGCCTGCCGCGTCCGCGCGGGCCGGCTCATCCACAAGGGAAGCGCCCTCACGAGCGAACGCGTCAAGGTGGCGGTCGAGACCGCCTGCATCGAGGAGGGCTCCATCTCCAGCTCGACGATCGTCGCTGGCGGCGACCAGGCCTGCGACCCCCACAACAGGGGCTCGGGCCCGCTGCGCGCAAACGAGCTCATCATCGTCGACGTCTTCCCGCGGGTCTCCTCGACGGGCTTCAACGGCGACATGACCCGCACGTTCCTGCGTGGGCGCGCGAGCGACGCCCAGCGGGCCATCGTCGAGGCGGTGAGGGCGGCCCAGATCGCGGCGCTCGCGACGGTGCGGGCGGGTGTCAACGGGAAAGAGGTCCACCGCCGCGTGTCCGAGACCTTCGTCTCCCGGGGATTCGCGACCCGGCGCACCGCGCGGGGATCGGTCGGATTCTTCCACGGCACGGGGCACGGCCTGGGGCTCGACGTCCATGAGCCGCCGCGGATGAACGCGACATTCGACTATGCGCTCAAGAAGGGCTCCGTGGTCACGGTTGAGCCGGGGCTCTACTATCCGGGCGTCGGCGCGTGCCGCATCGAGGACGTCGTCCAGGTGACGGGGGGCGCCCCGCGCATGCTGTCGAGCTACCCCTACGCGTGGGAGCTTCGGTAGGACCCGCCCGGACACCCGAAAGCCATGTCCATTTCAACCAGCAAGGCGAAGGCGCTTCTCAAGAGGATCACCGGCCTCCGGATCCTGGTCATCGGCGACCTGATGCTCGACCATTACATCTGGGGCGATGCCACCCGGATCTCGCCGGAGGCGCCGGTGCCGGTCGTCGACATCGCGCGCGACTCGTGGACGGGGGGCGGCGCGGCGAATGTCGCCCTCAACATCGCCGCGCTCGGCGCCCGGTGCACGGTGTTCGGCTTCATCGGCGGAGACGAGCACGGCGCGCGGCTGCGCGCGATCCTGCGCGCGAAGGGCGTCGATGCCATCACGTCCCCCGGCGAAGCGATGACGATCGTCAAGACCCGCGTGCTCGTGCAGCACCAGCAGCTGTGCCGGCTGGACCGCGAGTCGCACCCCGCCTCCTATGCCGTGGACCCGGACCGCGCCCGAAAGCTGCTCGCGAAGGCGATCGCGTCGAGCGACGCGGTGGTGCTGTCCGACTATGCGAAGGGCCTCCTGACGGACGGCCTAGTCTCGCGGGTTTCCCAGATGGCCCGCGACGCCGGAAAATTCACCGCGCTCGACCCCAAGCCCAGGCACCAGCTGGCCTTTGGCGGACTCGACCTGATCACGCCGAACAAGCGCGAGGCGCTCCAGCTCGCCGGGATCGAGCCGGCGCCCGGCGCCCCGTTCCCCGCGGCCGCGGTCTGCGCCCGGCTCCACGAGCGCTACGCGACAAAGAACGTCGTCGTCACGCTGGGGGAGGACGGGATGCTCCTGAGCGCCGCAGGCGGCGTCGTCAAGGCGATCCCGACCGCCGCCCGGGAGATCTTCGACGTCTCCGGCGCGGGCGACACCGCGCTCGCGGCCCTCGTCCTCGCGCTGACGTCGGGGGCCGGCCTCGAGGAGTCCGCACATTTTGCCAACGCCGCCGCGGGGGTGGTCGTCGCCAAGCTCGGCACCGCCACCGTCTCGCCGGACGAGCTGCTTGACCACCTCTCGCACGCGCCGTGAACCGGGCCCTTTTCCTCGACCGCGACGGAACGCTGATCGTGGACAAGGTCTATCTCGCAGACCCGGCGGGCGTGGAGCTGATTCCCGGCGCCGCCGAGGGGCTGCGCCGCGCGCGGTCGCTCGGGTTCAAGCTCTTCCTCTTCACAAATCAGTCGGGGATCGGCCGCGGCCTGCACTCGATCGAGGACACCCGGCGGGTGAATGCGCGCATGGTGGAGATGCTGGGGCTGCCGCCGCCGCTCTTTGACGGCGTCTGCGTGGCGCCGGAGGCCCCGGGCGAGCCGTCGCCCTACCGGAAGCCGTCGCCCCGGTTCATCACGGAGAAGATCGCCGAGCACGCGCTCGATCCCGCGGGGTGCTGGATGGTCGGAGACTCCGCCGCCGACGTGGGGGCGGCGATGGCGGCGGGCATCCGCGCAGCCGCCGTGCGCACCGGCAGGGTGCCGCCGGAAACGCTGCCGGAGGTCGCGGCGGGGACGGTTCCCGTGTTCCCGGACTTCGGCTCGTTCGCGGCGACGCTTCGATGAAGCGGCGCCTTGACGAGATCCTCGTCGCGCGGGGGCTTGCCGAGTCGAGGACCCAGGCAAAGGCGCTCATCATGTCGGGCCGCGTGTTCCGCGGGACCGAGCGCCTGGAGAAGCCGGGCCGGGAATTCGCGGAGGAATGCGAGATCTCGCTCGAAAGGCCGCCGCGCTTCGTGAGCCGCGGCGGCGAGAAGCTCGCGGCGGCGCTCGAAAGGTATGCGATCGACCTGACGGGGGGCCATGTCCTCGATGTCGGCGCCTCGACAGGGGGCTTCACCGACTGCGCGCTTCAGGCGGGGGCGGCCTCCGTCGTCTGCGTCGACGTCGGCCGGGCCCAGCTCCACGCAAGGCTGAGGGCGGACGCGCGCGTCGTGAACCTGGAGAAGGTCAATGCGCGCCGCCTGCTCCCCTCCCAGCTGCCGCGCTCGGAGTTCGACGCGGTCGTGATGGACCTCTCGTTCATCTCGCTAAGGACGGTGCTTCCCGCGGTATGGCCGTTTCTCCGGGACGGAGGGACCCTTGTCGCCCTGGTGAAGCCGCAGTTTGAGGCCGGAAAGGCGGAGGCGGACAGGGGCCGCGGCGTCATCCGGGATGCCTCGGTGCGGGAGGCCGCGCTCGCGTCCGTCCGCGATTTCGCGCTCGCCCGCCTGCAGGGAGCCACGCTCGTCGGATCCATGGACTCTCCCATCGAGGGCGCCGACGGGAACCGGGAATTCCTGTTGTGCCTCCGGCGAAGCTCGCCCATTAAACAGGAACCCCGCGGCGACGCCACCCCATGAAGCCCATCCGCTCACTTGCCTTCGTCATCAACGCCGAGAAGGCAGGCGCCGTCGGGCTTGGGCGAGAGCTTGTGTCGCTCGCGCGCGCCAAGGGCGTACGGCTCAAGCAGACGACCCGGTATCCGCTGCCCCGCGGCTACCTGCACGGATGCGACGCATGCTGCGTGATCGGCGGCGACGGCACGCTTCTCGGCGTCGTCCGCGAGGCGGCGCTTGAGGAGGTGCCCCTCATCGGGGTGAACCGCGGCAGCCTCGGCTTTCTCACCACGTTCTCACCGGAGGAGGCCAGGTCGGAATTCGAGAGCCTCCTCGAGGGCTCCTTCCATATCGACCAGCGGGCGATGCTCGAGTGCAGGGTCGCCGGCGGGCGCCCGAACCTCGCCCTCAATGACGTGCTCATCAAGGACGAGGTCACCTCCAGGCTCGTCCTCCTGGAGGTCTCGGCCGACCGCGAGCTCGTCACGGACTACCTCTGCGACGGCCTCATCTTCTCGACCGCGACGGGATCGACCGCCTACAACCTCTCCGCGGGAGGGCCGATCGTCCACCCCAGGGCCGACGTGATCGCGATGACCCCCATCTGTCCCCACACGCTGACGAACCGCTCGATCATATTCCGCGACACCGTCAAGCTCAGGGTCCTCAACCGCTCGAAGGGCGCGCGGCTGCTCGTCGGGATGGACGGCCATGGCGAGCTGAAGGCCGCGAGCAACGAGCCGGTCGACATCTCGATCTCACGGCTGCGGCTGCCGCTCGCCCAGCGGAAGGGATATTCCCATTTCGCCGTCATGCGCACGAAGCTCAAGTGGAGCGGCGGAGTCGCCGAGCGGATATAGGGCCGCCCGGGCCTAGGGCCGCACGACGAGCTGGGTGCGCTTGCCCTTCTGGAGGCGGCGCCTGGCAAAGTCAGCCAGGTCCCCGAGCGTAACGGCATCGATCAGCGAGTCGTACTCCTTCCAGTGGTTGACGGGGCGGCCCTGGAGCACGTCCACCGCCGCCTGCATCGCCCGTGCCGAATTGGTCTGCAGGAGCTTTCGGCGCCCCGCCTTCAGGCGCACGTGGCACCGGCGCAGCTCCTCCGCCGACACGTCCCCGGACTGCACGCGCGCGATCTCCGCGCCGATCTCCTCCAGGACCTCCGATTCCTTGCCTGGCTGGGTGCCCGCCATGAAGTAGAACATCGCGGTGCTCCTTCCCGTCACCCGGCCGGAGCGGACGAAATAGGCGAGCCCCTTCTGCTCCCTCACCCGCTCGAAAAGCCGCGAGGCCATCCCGCTGAACAGCTCGTCGGCGACCTCCGAGACATGGAGGTCAGGGGCGTCGAGCGACGGGCCGGGAAAGGCCTGCAGGACGACCGCCTGCTCGCGCGGCTGCTTCTCGACGAAATCCCCCGATTCCGCGGGGCCCTCGAACAGGGAACCGGTCCCTATGGGCCTTCCGCGCGGGACCCGAAGGAGAAATGCCTCGAGCCTCGGGATCAGCCGGTCGGGATTGAAGTCGCCGGCGACCGCGAGCACCGTGCCCGGCCCGACGAGCAGTCGCTTCCACAACGCCGAGAGATCCCCCGGCGCGGCGGCGGTGACGCCCTCCTCGTCCCCCTGCGAGCCGAGCGCGAACGGGTGCCCGCCAAAGAATTTCCGGCGGAGCAGCTTCCTCGCATAGGTCACCACGTCGTCGTTCTCCTCCTTGAGCGCGGCGAGCTGCGCCTCGCGCTCGATCCCAAGCGTCTCGTTCTTGAAGGCCGGCGCAAGCGCCCCGTCCGCGAGGAGCCCCAGGACGCGGTCCGCGTCGGGGGGCAGCACCTCGGCCGCCAGCCCGAGCGTGTTGTCGCCGGAGCTCGCGGTGAACGATCCTCCCACCTCCTCAATCCGCTGCGCCACGTCCGCGGCGCTGCGCCGGCGGGTGTCCTTGGTGAGGAGAGTGCCCAGGAGCGTCGAGCTTCCCCTGCGTCCGGGCGACTCGCTGAACGGGCCGCCGTGGGTCAGCAGGCGAAAATGAAGGTTGGGAAGCCGCCGGTCCGGCTGAAACACAATTCGGGCGCCGTTCGGGAGGCGGACCTCCTGGAAATCCGGGCGCCCTCCGATGGAGGCGGCCGCCTCGCCCTTTGCGGCCGAGGCGGCCGCGGACTCCGGCTCGAGCGAGACCGACACGAGGCGGTCGGGCACGAGATGCGCGCTGAGCACCCTGGCGAGGTCGGCCGGCCCCACCCGCCTCAGGCGCTCGAAATAGGCGCGGCTGAACTCTAGGTCGCCGACAACGACCTCGGCCATCCCGATGCGTGACGCCTGTCCGCTCACCGTCTTGCGCGTGTTGATCTCCCCGACGACGGCCTGCCGGTAGGCCTTGCGCGCCTGCCCCGCCGTGAATCCACCGGTCCCGGCCAGGATGCCGAGGACGCGCATGATCGCCTCCTCGGCGTCCTCCCGCTTTCCAGCGTCGCACGTGAACACGATGCAGAAGAGGCCGCTGGAACCCGGGTTCCAGCTCGACGCATCGATCGAATGCACGAGCCTGCGCTTCTCACGGATCTCCTGCCAGAGCACCGAGCTGTCGCCCCCGCCGAGCACGGAGGCCAGGATGTCCAGCGCCGGCGCCGAGGGATCCGTCAGCCCGGGAATGGGCCACGCGAGCGTCACCCTCGTGACCTCGACCTTTTCGAATTGCCGGACGCGCCGCGGCCCGAGCTGAAGGGGCTCGGCGGGCACGAGGACCGGGGCGAGCCTGGACCTCGGCGCCCCGCCAAAATGGCGCTCGACGACCGCGCGCGCGTCCGCCGTCCCGACGTCGCCCGTGATCACGACGACCATGTTGTTCGGGACATAGCGCTCCCGGTAATAGGAGAGGAGCGCGCCCCGGTCGGCCGCCGCGAAGACGTCCTTGTGCCCAATGACAGGCTGCCGAAACGGATGCTCCCTGAACGCGGCGGAAAAAACCGCCTCCCACAGCCGGTTGTCCGGATCATCCCGCGTCATCGCGATCTCGCGAAGGATGACGTCCTTCTCGCGCACGACCTCGGCATCCGGCAGCGTCGAGTGGAGCACGGCGTCGGCGAGCACGTCGACCGCCACCTCGAGGTGCTCGCTCGGCAGGTCGATGTAGTAGACGGTCCGGTCGAACGTCGTGTACGCGTTGATGTAGCCTCCATTCGCCTGGACGGTCGCCGAGATCTCGCGGGCGGTCCGCCGAGTCGTGCCCTTGAAGAGCATGTGCTCCAGGAAATGCGACAATCCCGCGCCCAGCTGCGCACCTTCGTGGATGCTTCCCGTCTTCACCCAGACCTGGACCGACACGAGGCCGGCCGACCGGTCGGGCTTAACCAGGAGCGTCAGCCCGTTCGGCAGGATGATTCGCTCTACGGACTCGCGCCAGAACGCGTCCAGCAGGGCGCGGTCCGGCCGCGGAGATTTGGATCTGGGCATCTCGTTGATGCCGTCAGGCGAGTCCCAGCGTTTCCGCGGCCGACGGGCCCCGTGGGCGCCGGGTCGGCAGGAAAGGCTTCACGAAGACGTCATCGAACTCATACAGGTTTGCAAAATCCTCGCGCCGGTCGTTATCAGTTTTGCTGAACGCGTTATACTCTATCAGGTTAAATACGATGTCCCCAAAGTCCTGGCACTGCCGCACCCCCCATGAGTTGAGCACGGTCTTCGTCAATGGGCCAAATTGCTCCAGCGCGTACACCCGAAGGCCGTCGAGGAGCTCCGTGCCTGAGACGTGCCGGGATTTTCCGGTCCGGCTTCCGTCCTTCTTTCGTATTTCTTTTACGGTGTGATCAAGGCCAAGCCTCACAAAGTCGTAAGCCTTTCGGTCGAATCGCGTGTCCTCCTTGCAGATCAGGGCGACAATTCGTGGAAAATCCGCATCTTGCATAGTAGGGTTCGGAAAATTGGCAGGTGCTCGGCCGCCGTGCAACATCGCCCTTCAAACGCATCCTATCTGCATCAGCGACGACAAGTTGCAAAAGAATCGCTTCTGGGCTCGCAAATGCGCTAAATTTTATAATTATTGCGTAAAACAATGATCGCCTCAACCCAAACGAACCACCCCCTCACCGGTGTCGACAGCGGCAAGGAGCAGACACCCGTCGAGCTCGCTTGTTACAAATTGAAGGAAGCCGGGCTGCGGATCACACAGCCCCGCGTGTCGATTCTTGCGGCGCTCATCAAGGCGGGTCGTCCCACGAGCATCGACAACCTGCACGGGGAACTTGGGCCGAACGCCTGCGACATCGTCACCGTTTACCGCTGCATGGCCGCGTTTGAATCGATCGGCCTGGTCAGGCGCGCGTTCCTCATCAACGGGACGAGTCTCTACGAGATCAACTTGGGCGACCCGAACCGCTATCACGTTGTCTGCAAGCAGACGAACAAGGTCGAGGAGCTGGATTCAGCCTCCGCAAACGAGCTGCGCCGCGCGGTGCAGCTGGTCGAGGACACGCTTCGCTCCCAGGGTTTCGCCGAAGTCGGGCACATCGTCGAATTTTTCGGCAATTCGCCCGCGACCTCCCGCGCCCAGTCCGAGGTCGTCGTCCCCGCCACGACGACGAGCTGACGGCGGGCGGCCCTAGGCTTGGGCCGCCGCGAAGTTCCGCCCCGCCTGCTCCCAGTCGACGACGGTCCAGAACGCGTCGACGTAGTCGGCGCGGACGTTCTGGTGCTTGAGGTAGTAGGCGTGCTCCCAGACATCGATTCCGATGACCGGGACCGCCCCGCCGCTGATCGGCGAATCCTGGTTCGGCGTCGACTCGACGGCCAGCTTTTCGCCGTCCTGGGCGAGCCACGCCCACCCGCTGCCAAAACGCTTCATGGCCGCCTCGGAGAATCGCTTCTTGAACGCGTCGAAGGAGCCGAAGTCCCTCGTGATCGCGGCCGACAGGTCGCCGGTCGGCTCCCCGCCCCCCTTTGGCGACAGGATCGACCACCAGAAGGTGTGGTTCACGTGGCCGCCGACGTTGTTGCGGAGCGTGGTGCGCAGGGGTTCCTCGATGGATGAAAGGTCTCCCAGGATCTCCTCGGCGGTCATCGCGGCGAGCTCCGGATGCCCCTCCAGGGCCTTGTTTGCATTCTTGATGTAGGCCTGGTGGTGCTTTGTGTAATGGATCTCCATCGTGAGCGCGTCGATGTGGGGCTCCAGGGCGCCATAGCCGTACGCGAGCGGAGGCAGCACGAAGGGCTGCCGGATCCTCCCGGCGCGCGCGGGCGCAGCCGCATCCGCGGCGAAGGACCTTGTCATTGCGCCAAGTCCAACCATGGCCGCTCCACCACCAAACAGCTTGATCGCTTCGCGTCGGGTCATGGGACCACGATATCCCCGCCTCGGCCGCACGCAAGCCCGCGAAGCAGCGTCGAATGCCCCCCGGCCTATCCGGCGAGGAGCCTGCGAAGGGTTTCGTCGACCCGCTTCGGGTCGGCCTTTCCCTTGGCGGCACGCATCACCGGTCCCTTGAACGCGTTGATGGCGCTTTCCTTTCCCGACTTGAAGTCAGCCACGGACTTGGGGTTCGCGGCGATGGCGTCGCTGCACCAACGCTCGAGTTCATCGGGATTGGTCTCCGCCCTCAGCCCCTTGCGCGCGACCACCGCGTCGGGGAGGTCGCCGGTCTGGAACATGTCGATGAACACCTCCTTCGCCGCGTTGCTCAGGATGGCGCCTGTCTCGACCAGCACGACGAGTTCCGCAACATGGCGCGGCGTCACCCTTGACTGGGCAAGCTCAAGCTTGGCCGCGCCGAGCTCGCGGAGAAGGTCGTTGGCGATCCAGTTGCCCGCGGCCTGGGGTCTTCCGCAGAGCCGCGCGGCCTCCTCGAAAAAGTCGCTCAGGGCCCGGTCCGGCACGAGGACGGACGTGATGGTGTAGGGAACGCCGTATTCCTTCTGCAGCCTGCGCTGCTTGTCGAAGGGGAGCTCGGGGCAGCCCGTGCGAATCGATTCCTTCCACGCCTCGTCCACCCGGACCGGCATCAGGTCCGGGTCCGGGAAGTAACGGTAATCGTGCGCCATCTCCTTCGACCGCAATGATTTGGATTCACCGGTCTGGCCGTCGTAGTCGCGGGTCTCCTGGACCACCTTTCCGCCCGACCCGACGACCGCGACCTGCCGTCTCACCTCGTGCGCGATGCCGTCGCGCACAAACGAGAACGAGTTCAGGTTCTTGAGCTCCACCTTGGTCCCGAGCGCGGCGTCGCCGGCGGGCCGGATGGAGATGTTCGCGTCGCAGCGGAGCTGGCCCTTCTCCATGTCGCAGTCGGAGATGCCGCCGTAGATCATGACCGCCTTGAGCGCGGTCAGGTAGGCGAACGCCTCGTCGGCGCTGTGGATCACGGGCTCCGAGACGATTTCCATCAGGGGCGTCCCCGCGCGGTTGAAGTCAACCAGGGAGGCGCCCTCCCCGTGGCTGAGCTTTCCGACGTCCTCCTCGAGGTGGATTCGCGTGAGGGCGATCCTCCTGTGCTCCCCCATGATGTTGCGCGCGGGCCCGGGAAGCTCGATCTCCACGAAGCCGCCCCGGCAGAGCGGCTGGTCGTACTGCGAGATCTGGTAGTTCTTGGGCGAGTCGGGATAAAAGTAGTTCTTCCGGTCCCATTTGCACTCGGGCGCGATCTCGCACCCAAGGAGGAGTCCCGCCCTGACGATCTTGTCGAGGGCCTCCTTGTTCATGACGGGAAGCGTCCCAGGCAGCGCAAGGACGACGGGATCGGTGAGCGTGTTTTCCGGATGGCCGTAGCCCGCGGCAACCCGGGTGAACATCTTGGAGCGGGTCTTGAGCTGGACGTGCACCTCAAGGCCGATGACCGCCTCGTACGTCATAGCGGGGGGCGCCTCATGCGCCAGTCGGTGACCTTCTCGTAGGCTGCGGCGACGGCGAGAAGCTCCGTCTCCCTGAAAGGCTGGCCGATCACCTGGAGGCCGATCGGGAGCCCGCCCCGGGTGAAGCCGCAGGGAATGCTGATCCCGGGAAGCCCGGCCAGGTTGACGCCTATGGTGTAGATATCGTTCAGGTACATCGCCAGCGGATTGGCCGCCTTCTCGCCCTTCCTGAACGCGGGTGTCGGCGACGTCGGCGTAACGATCGCGTCCACATCCTTGTACGCCTCGAGGAAATCGCGCCGGATGAGCGTGCGCACCTTCTGGGCGCGAAGGTAGAAGGCGTCGTAGTAGCCGCTCGACAGGACATAGGTGCCCAGGATGATCCGACGCTTGACCTCCGGCCCGAATCCCTCGGCGCGCGTCTTGAAGTAGATGTCGATGGCGTCGGTCGCGTCCCTCGAGCGGTGGCCGTAGCGCACGCCGTCGTAGCGGGCCAGGTTGGACGAGCACTCCGCGGTCGCGATGATGTAGTAGGCGCCCACCGCGTACTTCGTGTGCGGAAGCGAGACTTCCCGGATCTCGCATCCAAGCCTGCGGTACTCGTCGATCGCCGCCTGCACGGCGGCGCCCACCTCGGGATCGAGCCCCGCCCCGAAATACTCCTTCGGGATCCCGAGCCTCCATTTGCGCCCGGATTGCGCCAGGGCCGCCATCCCCGCGCCGTAGTCGGGCACCCCCAGGTCGACCGAGGTGGAATCGCGCCGGTCGTGCCCGGAAATCGCGCTGAGAAGGCACGCGGCGTCCTCCACAGACCGCGCAAAGGGCCCGATCTGGTCGAGCGAGGAGGCGAACGCGATCAACCCGTAGCGCGAGACCCTCCCGTAGGTCGGCTTCATCCCCACCACGTTGCAGAGCGCCGCCGGCTGGCGGATCGACCCGCCGGTGTCCGAGCCGAGCGCGGCGATCGCCTCGCCGGCGGCGACGGCCGCCGCGCTCCCGCCCGATGAGCCGCCGGGAACCCGCTCGAGGTCCCACGGGTTGGAGGTCGTGCGGAACGCCGAATTCTCGGTCGAGGAGCCCATCGCGAACTCGTCGAGGTTGAGGCGACCCCAGCAGATGGCGCCCGCGTCCCGCAGCTTGCGGGTCACGGTCGCGTCGTAGGGCGAGACGAAGTGCTCGAGCATGCGGCTGGACGCGGTGAGCGGCTGGCCCGCCACCGCGATCACGTCCTTGAGCCCGATGGGGATGCCCTCGAGGGGGCGCCCCGGCGCGCCGGACCCGGCGGTCCTGGACCTTGACCGGCGCTCGTCGGAGGCGGCCGCCTGCGCGAGCGCATCCGCCTCGTCGAACGAGTTGAACGCGCCGACCCTCCCGTCGACCTCCTTCGTGCGGGCGATGACGGCCCGCATGAGCTCGACGGCCGAAACGCCGCCCCGGTCAAGGAGCCGGGAAAGGTCGGCGATCGTCGAGTGGCAGAGTTCCTCGGACACGGCTTGGGATCCGCGGCTATTCGACCACCTTGGGGACGACGAACATGTTGTCCCTCTTCTCGGGAGCGTTCCGCAGCGCGTCCTCGACGGACAGCCCGGGCTCGGCGATGTCCTGCGCCCAGACGTTCACGACGGGGAACGCGTGGGCCGTCGGCTCAACCCCGGAGACATCCACCTCGTTGAGCTGCGCGACGTAGGCCAGCACGTCGCCCAGCTGGGTGGCGAAGCGCACCTTCTCGTCGGGCGTGAGGGCGATGCGCGCGAGACTGGCCACGTGGTCGAGCCTGAGATCTTCGGGTTTGGCCATGGCGCTATTTCCTCAGCTGGAAGGCGGTCGTCTTTGCAATCTCGTTCTGGATCCTCGTGACGGCGTCGTTCACCTCGTCGTCGGTCAGCGTCCGCGAGGCCGAGCGGAACACGAGCGAGAACGCGAGGCTCTTCTTGCCCTCCGGCAGGCCCTTCCCCTCGTAGACGTCGAACACCTCCACGCTCTCGACGGAGAAGGAGGTGCCTGCCGCCGAAACGGCGAACCGCGAGATCGCGCCGCGAACGTCGCCCGCCCGGGCCGCCGCGTCGACGACGATCGCGATGTCCCTGAGCGCCGCGGGAAACGGGCTGAAATCGCGGAAACGCAGCCTGGGGGCCGCGGTGGCGAGCCTGTCGGGCAGCACGGCGAAGACCCCCGCAAGGACGCTGCCCTGTATCCCGAGGGACCTCAGCATCGCGAGGTTCACCAGGCCGAAGCGGGCGACCCATCCCCGCTCTATGGACCCGGCGGAGACGGAGTGGCCCGCCTGCCAGCCGAACCCGGGCCCGGCCACCGGCTCAAGCGCCTCGGCCGCGAGGTCGATTCCGCCGGCCGCGGCCAGGGCGCCCATGTGGTGCTTGACCGAGTAGAAATCCACGGGCGCCCGCGGCTTCCAGTGGCGCGCGGCGTCCTCCGCGACGATGAAGGCGGTCGCCGCGCCCTCGAAATTCTGGCCGTTGTCCTCGACAAAGATCCGGCCGGTCTCGCAGAGGCGCGTGGCGGGCACACCCCGCGACTGGTTGAGCAGCAGCGTATCGAGAAGCCCCATGATCAGGGTCGGCCGCAGGTGGGACTGGTCCTCGACGAAGGGATTGGCGAGCGCGAGCTCCGCCGCGGCCGTCGCCGAGACCCAGGTGGTGAGCTCGGCGGCCGGCCTGAGCGTCAGGTTAACGCATTCATGAAAATCATGCCCCACCAGGTAGGAGGTGACCGTCCGGTTGAAGGCGACGACGGGGTCGTCCTCCGCGGCGAGACCGAATGACCTGACCGGCGCGTGCGGTATCCTGTCGGTCCCATGGAGGCGCAGGATCTCCTCCACAAGGTCGATCGGGCGGTCGAGGTCGTCGCGCCAGCTCGGTATGGACACGGTCCACTCCTGCCCGCCGCCCGCCGTCGGCTCGTCCCGCGTAACCTTGAGCTCGAGCGACTCGAGCGCGGCCCGCATCTCGGGCTCGGGGATATCGAAGCCCAGCCGCTCGTTCACGAAGCCCGAGGAAACGGTGACCTCCCTCCTCCAGGGGACGTCGCCCCCGACGACGCAGACCGGCCCGACCACGGAGCCTCCCGAGGTCTCGACGATCAGGTCGATCGCGCGCCACGCCGCCTCCAGGGCCGTGTGGGGATCGACGCCGCGCTCGTACCGGTAGGACGAGTCCGACGACAGCCCGAGCGCCCGCGACGTCCAGCGAACCGAGGCCGCCCTGAAGATCGCGCTCTCGAGGACGATCGACGTTGTCGTGTCGTCCACGCCCGAGTTCTCGCCGCCCATGACGCCCGCGACGACGAGGGCCTTGGCCGCGTCGGCGATAACCAGCATTCGGCCCGAGAGGATGCGCTCCCTGCCGTCGAGGGTGGTGATCCGCTCGCCATCCTGGGCGCGCCGCACGACGATCCGGCCGCCGGCGATCTTGCGCGCGTCGAACGCGTGGAGCGGCTGCCCGTACTCGAGCATCACGTAGTTGCCCACGTCGACCACGTTGTTGATGGGCCGCAGCCCCACGGCCCGCAGGCGCTCCTGCATCCAGGCGGGGCTCGGCCCTATGCGGACGCCCGTTACCACGTGCGCGGCGTAAAGCGGGCAGTCCTCGGGGGCGTCGACCCGGACGCTCGAGAACAGATCGCTGCGGCCGGCGCCTTCCACGTCGCCGCGGAATCTCTCGCGCGGATAGGCCAGGCCCTTCCGGAACCACGCGGCCAGCTCTCGCGCCAGCCCGAGGTGCGACAGGCAGTCCGGCCGGTTGGGCGTGATCTCGATGTCGAAAACGGTGTCGCCTGCCGAAAGGACCTCGTTGATCGGCGCGCCGAGCCGGGGGCTTCCCGGCAGGATCAGGAGGCCGCCCGCGTCCTCCCCGACCCCGATCTCCAGGCCCGAGCACAGCATGCCGTCGGAGAGCTGGCCCCGTATCCTCGATGCCTTGATCTCGAGCCCGCCCGGGAGCACCGCGCCGGGAAGCGCCACGGGTACGCGGTCGCCCACCTTGTAGTTCTGCGCTCCGCAGACGATCGTCTTCACGCCCCCGGCCGGGCCTATGTCGACCGTGCAGACGGAGAGCTTGTCGGCGTTCGGATGCTTCTCGCGCGTCAGCACCTCGCCGACGACGACGTGCTCAAGGCGGGGGGCGCCCGTCGCCGCCACCTGCTCCACCTCGAAGCCGAGGAAGGTGATGGCGCGCGTGATCTCCTGCACCGGCGCGTCCAGCGCGACGTAGTCCCTGATCCAGTTGAGCGAGATCTTCATCCTGGGTGTGTCCTGCGCCTCAGGCGCCCCGCGCGAACTGCCTGAGGAAACGCACGTCGTTCTGGTAGAAGACGCGGATGTCGTCGATGCCGTAGAGCGTCATCGCGAGCCGCTCGATCCCCATCCCGAAGGCGTAGCCCGTCCACACCGCCGGGTCGTACCCGACCGACTTGAACACCTCGGGATCCACGATGCCGCAGCCCCCTATCTCGATCCATTCCTTGTTCACCTTGGGGAGGTGCCGGGCCGAGAGATCGACCTCGAAGCTCGGCTCCGTGTAGCCGAAATAATGCGGGCGGAAGCGCGTCTTGGTCCCCGGGCCGAGCAGCGCCCCGAAGAGGTAGTCCAGAAGCGCCTTGAGGTCGCGCACCGTGACGTTGCGGTCCACGTAGAGGCACTCGATCTGGTGGAAGTTCGCGCTGTGCGACGCGTCCGTCGTGTCGCGCCGGAACGCGCGGCCCGGGGAGATGATGCGGATCGGCGGCGGGCCCTTGAGCATCGCGCGCACCTGGACCGACGAGGTGTGGGTCCGCAGCAGGTAGCGCTCGCCGGGGCTGTGCTTGGACACGTTCCCGAACCGCGCGCCCAGCGGGAAATAGAACGTGTCCTGGGGATCGCGCGCCGGGTGCTCGGGAGGGGTGTTGAGAGCGTCGAAGCAATAGAACTCCGTCTCCACCTCGGGCCCGTCGGCGACGGTGAAGCCGACCTTGCGCAGGATCCTGCAGAGCTCCTCGCGCACGAGCGTCAGGGGATGGAACGTGCCGGGACCGGGATCGTTGGACGGCAGTGTCGGGTCGACGGGGGGGCCAAGCCTCGACGCAAGCTCCGATCCCTCGATCCTGGCGAGCGCGCCGTCGAGGAGCGCCTGGAGGCGGCCCTTGGACTCGTTCACGACCCTGCCGAGAGCGGGCCGCTCCTCCTTGGGGGCGGCACCGACCTGCTTCATCACCGCCGTGAATTCCCCGTTGGGGCCGACGTAGCGCGCCTTGGCGGATTCCAGCTCCGGACGGGTCCGGATCGACTGAAGTTCGTTGGATGCCTTGGCGAGAAGCGAGGAGAGTTGCTCGTGCATCTCCATCCTGCTTGGGGAGGTCAGGCCTTCTTTGCGGACGCCTTGCTCTTCAGCGCCTCACGGGCCTGCTGGACCAGGGCGCCGAAGGCCACCTCGTCGCGGACGGCAATATCGGCGAGCACCTTGCGGTCGAGCGCGACCCCGGAGGCCTTCAGGCCCTCCATGAAGCGGCTGTAGCTGATCCCCGCGGAACGGCATGCGGCGTTCACCCGGATGATCCAGAGGGAGCGCCATTCGCCCTTCTTCTTCTTGCGGTCGCGGTAGGCGTACTGCCAGGCGTGCTGGACCGCCTCCTTCGCGTAGCGGAAAAGCTTCGATTTGCTGCCGAAATAGCCCTTGGCGTATTTCAGCACCTTCTTGCGGCGCTTGCGCGACGCGGCGGAGTTGGTTGCACGTGCCATGGTGTTGCCTGTGTTGAGATTGGGTCAGCCGGGATGCCTGCTCAGTTGCCGAAGGGCAGGCAGCGCATCAGGGGCTTGGCATGGCCGTCGGCGACCTGCTTGTCCCTGGAGGCCCTGCGCTTCTGCTTCGTGGACTTTGCGGCCAGAAGGTGCCGGAAACCGGGCGTGCGCCGCATGAGCTTGCCGCGGGCGGTCAACTTGAAGCGCTTGGCTACCGACTTCTTGGTCTTTTGCATGGGAGGAGCGGTCGAACACACAGAGTGGCGGACGGGTTGGCAAGGGGAAAATCCCCTCCCTCGCCGCGCGATTTTGGGCGCCGGCTGGCCGCGATCCCACGTTGGCGCATTCTTACTGCGTTCGTGACACTATTTGCTCGTTTTGCGTTGCCCATGGAAGGAGAAATTTCGTCGCTGGCCGGAGGCGAACTCCATGCCCCAACCGATTCATCCATCCGCGCTCAGACGGGCCCTAGCAGCCGCACTCCTTGCGGCCCTTTTCCTTCAGGCCTCGCGCGGCCAGACGGCGCCAACTGCCCCGGCCGCGGCGCTTCCGGTGGCCGACGCCCCGGCTTCCTGGAGCCTCCACGGGCAGGCGACGTGGATCGACCAGGGCCACCCCTCGTTCAATTCCCCGTATGAGGGGCCGAACAGCCTGGAAGGCAACTCGGAGAACGAGCGCACATTTTCGATGTCGATCTTCATGGGATACCGCGTCTGGGCGGGAACCGAGGTCTACCTTGAACCGGAGGCCTTTCAGGGCCACGGCCTGAGCAACACATTGGGCATGGCCGGCTTCCCCAATGGGGAGGCGGTCAAGGCGGCCTTTCCCAACCTCCACTACAACACCTCCAAGGTCTTCATCCGCCAGACGTTCGGCCTGGGCGGCGAGACCGAGAAGATCGAGGACGACCAGAACCAGGTCGCCGGCGTCTACGACGTGAACCGGATCACCCTCACGGTCGGCAAGTTTTCCGCGGGCGACAACTTCGACGACAATGCCTACAGCCATGACACGCGGACCCAGTTCCTGAACTGGGCTCTCTGGGAGAGCGCCGCCTGGGACTATCCCGCGGATGTCGTGGGGTACACGGCGGGTCTCGAGGCGGACTGGAACACGAAGGACTGGACGCTGCGCTACGGGGTCTTCATGGAGCCGACGGAGCCCAACGGGGCCCGCTTCGACTATCATGTCCTTGACGCCCACGGGCAGATCCTCGAATTCGACAGGCGCTACTCCGCGGGCGACCTTGCCGGCACGGTGAGGCCATTCGTCTACTGGAACGAGGCGCGGATGGGCAACTACGAGGATGCTCTGGCGGCACCCGACCTCGGCGATGCGCTCTCGCAGTCCCGCGCCTACCGCTCCAAGGTGGGCCTTGGAATGAGCTGGGACCAGCAACTGGCGAAGGACCTGGGCGCGTTCGTCCGGCTGAGCTGGGACGACGGCCGGTCCGAGTCGTTTGCCTTCACCGAGGTCGACCGGTCCGCGGCGGCGGGCCTGAGCCTGGGCGGCGACCGCTGGGGCCGCAAGGCCGACACGCTCGGCGTCGCCGGCGTCGTCAACGGCATCGTGCCGAGCCACCAGGCCTACCTGGCCGCCGGCGGGACGGAGGGGCTCATCCTTGGCGACGGCGCCCTGAACTACGGCCCGGAGGAAATCCTCGAGGCCTACTACAGCTGGCAGGCCGTCACGTGGCTTTCGCTCTCCCCCGATTTCCAGTACGCGGTGCACCCGGGCTACAACCGGGACCGCGGGCCGGTCGTCATCTACGCGCTCCGCGCGCACCTGGCGTACTAGGCGACGGCAGGAGCATCCCCATGAGCCCGCCGAAGCCTTCGCCCGCCGCCCCCGGCCCGTTCGAGGGCTGGCGCGAGGGCTTCTGGCGGCGCGTCCTGGCCACGTCGGAACCCTCCCGCAAGCGCCGCTACATGGCCGCCACGTTCGGCCTCGTGGCGGTCATCGGCGTCGCCGACTACCTCACCGGCTTCGAGCTCTCGCTCCTGGTGTTCTATTTCCTGCCGGTGTGCCTCGCGGTCGCCTCCGTGGGCTGGCGATTCGGGGCGGTCACGGCCGTGCTCAGCGTGGCCACCTGGCTGGTCGGGGACATCCTTGCGGGGGCGCGCTTCGCGAACCCCTTCGTGCCCGGCTGGAACGCGCTGATCGCCCTCGGCACCTACCTGATCGTGGTCTGGCTCCTCGCCAGCGTGATCGCCCTCCACCGCGAGATGGAGGAGCGCGTGCGCCAGCGCACGGCGGCATTGACCGAGGAGATCTCCGAGCGCGTGCGCCTGGAGAAGGTCGTCCTGGAGATCACCGAGCGAGAGCGCCGCGCGATCGGCCACGACCTCCATGACGGGCTGAGCCAGCACCTGACCGGCACCGCACTCGTCGCCCAGGCGCTTGGCGCGAAGCTCGCGGCCCGCTCCGCCGCGGAGGCGCCCGAGGTCGACAAGGTCGTGGCCTTGATCGAGCAGGGCATCGAGCAGACCAGGAGCCTCGCCAAGGGCCTCCTGCTCGCGGAAATCGAGCGGGACGGGCTGGTCACGGCGCTGGAGGACCTCGCGGCGACGGTTCGGGCCCAGCACCGGGTCGACTGCGAGTTCTTGTGCAAGGCTGTGGTCAGGCTCAGCGAGAGCGGGACCGCGACGCACATCTACCGGATCGCCGAGGAGGCCACCCGGAACGCGGTCAGGCACGGAAGGGCCCGCCGCGTCTGCCTCGAGCTCTCGACCGACGCGGCGGGGATCCTCCTGGCCGTGAGGGACGACGGCGGCGGCATCCCTCCTCCAGGGAACCGGGGCCAGGGCCTCGGCCTTCGGATCATGGCGCACCGCGCCGCCATCATCGGGGCCTCGTTCGCGATCCATGCGCAGGCGCAGGGGGGCACCGCCGTCGAATGCCGGCTGCCGCAGCCCGAGTCCGAACATGACTGACTCCGCCGCCACCCCCGCCCCGGCCCCGGCGCGCCGGCGGATCTTCCTGGTGGACGATCATCCCCTCGTCCGGGAGGGATTGACCAAGCTGATCAATCAGGAGCCCGACCTCTGCGTGTGCGCGGAGGCCGAGGGGGCCGCCCAGGCCTACGCCGGAATCGAGCGAACCCGGCCGGACGCCGTGATCGTCGACCTCTCTCTGCAGGGCGATTCGGGGCTGGACCTCATCAAGCGGGTGCAGGCCATGCCCCGCCCGCCGGCCATGCTCGTGCTCTCGATGCACGACGAGGCGTTCTATGCGGAGCGCGCCCTGCGGGCCGGCGCCCTCGGCTATGTCATGAAGCGGGAGACCTCGGGCAAGGTCCTGGCGGCCCTTCGCGAGATCCTCTGCGGCCGGCTCTATGTGAGCCCGGTGATCGCGTCGCAGGCGGCGGAAAAATTCCTTCGAAACCGGGTGGCTGCCGCGGGCTCCCCGGTGGACTGCCTCACCGACCGCGAGCTCGAGGTCTTCCGCCGCATAGGCCAGGGCCATGAAAACCGCGGGATCGCCGAGGATCTCCACCTGAGCCTGAAGACCGTGCAGACCCATTGCGCCCACATAAAGGAGAAGCTCGGCCTGCGAAACGGAACGGTCCTCATGCGCGAGGCGGTCCGCTGGGTCGAGAACCAGCGCTGAAGGCATCGGGCCCGGCCCGATGCCATTAACAAGCCAGGTCCGATAGACACCCGGAGGTGCGCTTATGTATGATCGTGTTGAATGGTGCCTTGTCTCCATGCCGGTCGCGGCGTCCGCAGGGCGCTCCCGGGGCCACGCCCGCGGGGGCCGGCGCTGTCGGCGGCGGTGGTGCTCGCCGTGGGAATGCTGGCCGGCCGTGGCATGGCCGAGCCCGTCCCCGGCGCCCTCACCCTTGCCGAGGCCCGCAGGCTCTCCCTGGATCGAAACGCGGATTTCCGCGTCGCCCAGGCGCAGGTCGACGCGGCCCTTGCGCAGCTCAGGGTCGCCAGGGAGTTCCCCAACCCCACCCTGGGACTCTCGACATCCAAGATCAGCACCGACGGCACCCCGGAGGGAACCGCGCTCGGCAACAGCCTGCTCGACCGCAGCTACGACAGCATCGCCTCGCTCAGCCAGCTCTTCCTGGTGGGCAAGCGCGGGCTGCTGCGCGACGCGGCCGCGGCCGGCGTCCATTCGGCGGAATTCCAGCGCGACGACGCCAGGCGCCTCCTGCTCCAGGCGGTCACGCAGGCCTACGCCGCGGCCTTGGCCGCGCTCAGCGAGGCCGACGTACTGACGGACTCTGCCGCGAAGCTCCGGCGGGAGGCCGACATCGCCGCGTATCGCTTCAAGGTCGGCGACCTCTCGGCGTCGGACAAGGGGCAGCTCGAGATCGCCGCCGACCAGGACGAGCTGAATGCCGATTCGGAGCGCGCGACGGCGAAGACCGCTGTCGTCACGCTTGAGATCCTGCTCGGCGAGCCGGCGCCCTCGGGCGCGACGCCCCTCTCCGACACGCTGGAGCAGTGGATGCAGTCGATTCCGCCGGACCTCGAGGCGGCCACGATCGGCGATCGGCCCGACATCAAGGCCGCGGAGTCGGCGGTCGACCAGGCCGACACGAACGTGCGGCTCCAGCAGCGGCAGCGCATTCCGGATGTCACCGCGAGCGTCCAATACGAGCGCAACCCGCCCTACCAGACCAACACCGTGGGAGTCGGGCTCTCCCTTCCCCTGCCCCTCTGGGACCACTTCGACGGCGAGATCCTCAACGCAAAGGCGGCCCGCGAGCAGACCCAGGCCCAGCTCGACAAGGTCCGCATCCAGGCCGCGGCCGAGGTGGCCTCGGCCCGCGTCGCCTTCCGCGAGGCGTCGCGGCGCGCCGCGCGCTACCAGGCCTCCCTCGTCCCCAAGTCGGCCGAGGTGGTCGCGAGCGTGTCCTATGCGTTTGAAAAGGGAGGCGCCGCGCTGGTCGACCTGCTCGAGGCGGAGCGAAACGACAACGCCATCCGGGTCTCCGCGGTGCAGTCGCGGGCCGACACGGCCATCGCCGCCTCGGCCCTGCAGGCGGCCCTCGGCCGTCTCGGCGCATCCGACGCCAGATGACCCCGCGAACCGCCGACAACCCCCTATGAAGCACCTCAGCGCACCCTTGGCATTACTTGCGATGGCGGGACTCGCCGGCTGCGGCCGGCAAACGGCGCCGGCTCCCGAGCCGCCCACCGCGAAGGTCGACGGCGAGACGATCTCCTATCCCGCGGGCGCGCCGCAGCTGGCCTACCTGACCGTGCAGGCCGCGGAGCCCCGGCGGGTGGCGATCACGCACCTGACCGGCCGGCTTTACCTTTCCGATGACTCAACCGTGCGCATCTTCACGCCGGTCGCGGGCCAGGTGACGGCCGTCGATGTCGACGTCGACCAGGCGGTTTCGCCGGGCAGCCCGCTCGCCGAGATCAGCTCGCCCGACTACGGGCAGGCCCTGGCCGACGCACGCTCGGCGGAGGCCAACCTGGCGGCGGCGGACAAGGCGCTCGAGCGGTCCAAGGAGCTCGTTGCGCATGGGGCCGCCGCGGAGAAGGACGAGGAGGCGGCGCAGGCGGCCTACGGCGCCGCGTCCGCCGAGCGCGACCGCGCGCTGGCGCGCCTGCGGCTGTACAACGGAAGCGAGTCCGGCACCGGCGAGGTGTACACCCTTCGGTCGCCGCTTGAGGGCATCGTCGTCGAGAAGAACATCAATCCCGGCCAGGAGGTCCGCGCGGACCAGATGCTGGCCAACGCGACCAACCTGTTCGCGCCGCTCTTTGTCGTCAGCGACCTCAGGAGGCTCTGGCTCCAGGTGGACGCATCCGAGACCGACCTTGCGGACCTCCAGCCCGGGCAGAAAATCCGCATCACCTCGAGGGCCTTCCCGGCCAAGGTGTTCGACGGCACCGTCGCCAACATAGGCCCGTCGCTGGACCCGGCGACCCGCACGGTCAGGGTCCGGGGCGTGGTGGAAAACCCCGGGAAGCTTCTCAAGGCGGAGATGTACGTGTCCGTCGACGTGCTGCGCGACGAGTCCAAGGTCGCGCAGGCCGGGGTCGAGGTTCCCTCGAAGGCGATCTTCACCATCGACCAGAAATCGTACCTGTTCGTCGAGCTTTCCCCGGGCAGGTTCGAGCGCCGCCAGGTGGAGATAGGCACCGAGAAGGACGGCGAGGTTCCGGTGCTGGCCGGGGTCGGCGCGGGCCAGCGGATCGTTTCCGAGGGCGGCCTCCTCCTGCAGGCCGTGCTCGACCCGTCCAACTAGGCCTCCATGATCGGCAACCTCACCGCGTACGTCCTAAGGAACCGGGCGCTGGTCCTCGTGGGCCTCGGGGTCTTCGTGATGTTCGGCGTGAAGGCCTACCGGGATCTGCCCGTGGAGGCCTATCCGGACGTCACCAACGTCACGGTGCAGATCATCACGCTCTTTCCCGGGCACGCCGCCGAGGAGGTGGAAAGGCTCGTCACCATCCCGATCGAGAGCGTGATGAACGGCATCCCGGGTCGGGTGTCCATGCGGTCGATCTCCCTCTTCGGCCTGTCCCAGATCACGCTTGTTTTCGAGGACAGCGCGGACAATGCCACGATCCGCAACCTGGCCAACCAGCTGCTGGGGGGGGTCACGCTGCCGCCCGGCGCCAATGCGAGCCTCTCCCCCGACGCCACCCCCATCGGGGAGGTCTACCGCTACACCCTGAGGGCCCCCAAGGGGTTTCCCCCGACGGAGGTCAGGGCGCTCGAGGACTGGGTGGTCGAGAAGAAGTTCCGGTCCGTGCCGGGCGTGGTCGACATCAACCCGTTCGGCGGCCTGACCAAGCAGTACCAGGTCCTTATCGACCCCGCCAAGCTGAAGTCCTACGGCCTCACCCTTCAGCAGGTCTTCACCGCCCTTTCCAACAGCAACAGCAACGCGGGCGGCTCGTACGTGGAGCACGGATCGGAGCTCTACGTCGTCCGCGGCCTCGGGTTCGTGCGCGACATCGCGGACATCGAGGCCGTGGCGGTGGACACGCGCGGGGGCACGCCCATCCGGATAAGCGACATCGGCCGGGTGGTCATCGGAAACGCCGTGCGCCTCGGGCGCGTCGGCCGGACCGACACCGGCGCGGCGGGATTTCCCGCGGGGATCCGGGACGAGGACGACGTGGCCGAGGGAATCGTGATCATGCGCCGGGGCGAGAACCCCGTGGAAGTGTGCCGGCGCGTGGAGGCGATGGCCGCGCAGATCAACGCCCACTACCTTCCGCCCGGCGTCCGGCTGGTCATGTACTACGACCGCACGGCGCTCGTCGACCGGTCGCTGCACACCGTGAGGCAGAACGTGATCGAGGGAATCCTGCTCGTCCTGCTGGTGCTGATCCTCTTCCTCGGCATTGGGAACTACCGCTCCGCCCTGGTCGTCGCGCTCACCGTCCCGGTGGCGCTCCTCGGCGCGTTCATGCTCCTCGACCTCCGGGGCATTCCGGCAAACCTGATTTCCCTTGGGGCCATAGATTTCGGGATCATCGTGGACGCGGCGGTGGTGGTGGTGGAAAACATCCTGCGCCTGCTGGAGCAGCGCAAGGGACAGTTCCGCTCGCTCAAGGCGATCATCACCGAGGCCACGACCCAGATGGGCCGTCCGATCCTCTTCTCCAAGGCGATTCTCCTGACGGCCTTCATCCCGCTCTACACGATGCAGCGGGTCGAGGGGCGCATCTTCAGGCCGATGGCCCTGACCCTCACCTTCGCGCTGATCGTGGGAACCCTCTTCGCCATCCTGGTGGTGCCCGTCCTCGCCAGCATGGCCACCCGCGGCGGCGTCGCGGACGAGGAATCCTGGATCGTGCGCTGGCTCCTCCGCCTCTATCGCCCCTCCATGAAGTTCGCCCTGCGCTCCCGGAAGCTCATCACCGCCCTCGCGCTGGGCCTCCTCCTTGCAGCCGGCGTCACCTATCATTTCCTGGGGAGCGAGTTCCTTCCCAAGCTGGACGAGGGCGACCTCTGGGTGCGCACCTTCGCGCCGCAGTCGATCTCCCCCTCGGAGTCCGCACGGATCACGCGGGACGTGCGCCGGCGCCTGGCCTCCTTCCCGGAGGTCAGGTACGTGGTGAGCCAGATCGGGCGCCCGGACGACGGCACCGACGTCAACGGCTGGGACGTGACCGAGTACAGCGTCGGCCTAAAGCCCAGGGACCAGTGGACGACGGCCCGCGACCGCGACGGCCTCGACGAGGCCATGGCGCGCAACCTCAGGGAGATCCCGGGGATCACCACGCAGTTCAGCCAGTACATAGAGGACAACGTCGACGAGGCCGTGTCCGGGGTGAAGAGCGAGCTGGCCATCAAGCTCTACGGCGACGACCCGGTGAAGCTCCAGCAGCTGGCGAACCAGATCGTCGATGCGATCAGGACGGTGCCCGGGGCGGCCGACGTGGGCACCGACCTCCTCCTGGGCCAGCCGCAGATCCAGATCACGGTCGACCGGGCGGCAATCGCGCGGTACGGCCTCTCCGTCGCGGACATCCAGACGGTCATCGCGACGGCCATCGGCGGCCAGGCGGCGACCCAGGTGCTCGAGGGCGAGCGGACCTTCGACCTCGTGGTGAAGCTGAGGCCGGAGTCGGTCCTGGACATCGACTCGATCCGCAGCATCCCGGTATACGGGTCGAACGGCGAACGAATCACCCTCGGGACCCTCGCGGACGTCGAGATCCAGCCGGGCCTCGCCGAGATCGACCGCGAGGAGAACGAGCGCCGCACCGACATCAAGATGTCCGTGCGCGACCGGGATCTCGACTCGGTAGTGACCGAGGCGCAGCGCAAGGTGGATGCGGCCGTTCACCTGCCGACCGGGTACAGGCTCGAGTGGACGGGGTCGTTCGAGAACGAGCAGCGCGCCGAGAAGCGCCTGGCCTTCATCGTCCCGTTCACGCTGCTGGGCATCTTCTTCCTTCTTTTCATCACGTTCGACTCCGGCCGCTTCGCCGTGCTGGTCCTTCTCACGGTGCCCTTCTCGGCAGCGGGCGGCCTGCTGGCGCTGCCCGTAGCCGGGCTCAACATCTCCGTTGCCGCGCTCGTCGGGTTCATCGCCCTCTTCGGGATATCGATCCAGAACAGCGTGATCCTCGTCTCCCGCATCGTCGAGCTGCGCCGCGACCGGGAGCACCGGGTCATGGAGGCGATCACCGAGGGCGCCGCCTCCCGCGTCAGGCCGATGGTGATGACGGCCCTCATGGCCATCCTGGGCCTCCTGCCGATGGCGCTCTCCACGGGTGTCGGGGCCGAGACGGCGCGGCCGTTCGCCGTCGTCATCATCGGCGGCGTCCTTACGGGAACGATCCTGACCCTGTTCGTCCTGCCGATGCTCTATCCCCACTTTGAGCGCAATGAGCCCGGGTTCGACGGCGAGCCCGAATCCCCAGCCTGACCGGCCGGCGATGGCACCCGCCCTCTTTTTTTCACGAACCTCAGACCCCCCGCCGGATAACCAGACCACCCCATGGGCACGCCCGACCAAACCCACCAGAAGACCGGCCTGCTCGAGGCCGTCGCGACCGCCACGGTTGCGGCCGTCATGGAGCCTTTCGTGATCCGCGACCGCTTCGAAAGGCCTGCGGGGATCCGGTTCTCGACCGTCTGGAACGAGTTCAAGAAGCGGTTTTACGGCAAGACCGAGGGTCCGCTTCCCGAGACCGTGCTGCGCAAGTACAGGTTGCTGACGATCGCGCCGGACGCGCCGATCATCGCGGAGCTCGGCGGCGAGTCCAGGGTCGAGAGCACGGTCGCCGTGGCCCATGCGCTCATGAGGCTCCAGGGAAGGGGCGAGGGCGGCATCCTTCAGACGGGCGGCTACGCGAACATCTTTTACGTTAGGGACCTGAAGGGCGCCCTCTGCGCCGTGCGGGTAGGATGGGACGGCGAGGGTTGGGTGATCGACGCAATATCGGTCGAGGACCCCCTTGCGTGGAACGGCAAGCACGAGATCTTCTGCCCGGTTCCGAGTGCCGGATAGGGCGAACGGGCCCCTGCCGGCGGGTCAGCCGCGGTCCTTTCGGCTACCGGCATGCGCCGGAATCCCGGATATCCGGCGCCAGCGGCCGAAATCGAGTTGACTTACCCCTGCTTATTTTGAGCTTTTGATTCCTTATATTGATGGCTTCCTAGCTCAATGGTAGAGCAGCTGACTCTTAATCAGTAGGTTCGGGGTTCGAGTCCCCGGGGAGCCACCACTTTCCCCGGCGTTTTTTCCAAGTCAAAGCTCAGGAACCCTCGGATTCCCGGGCCGGCGTAGCTCAATGGTAGAGCACCTGTTTTGTAATTCTAACAGCCTGATTTCCTGCCCTTTCACGCGATTTCGTTTTTGCCGTTTTCAGAGGGAAAACGCCGATTTCGGGGCCGACTTGTAATCGGCGGAAATGCCTAGAAACGGGCTCGCCTGTAGAAAAGCCCTGTAGAAGCGTTTTTGACTGTCTTGTTCCCTACGGCGCCGATAAGCCGCCCGTCCTTTGCCCCAGGCGGGCCGATTCTCGGAAAGCGATACCTGGGCCTCAACTCGCCGGCATCTGCGCAGCCTTGGCGAACGCTGCGGCAAGTACCGCGTCAATTTGCCGATCCTCGCGGACCTTCCGACCATGACGCCGCTGAAATGCGTGTTCCTGGCCTTCGCTCGGTATCGTGTCGGGATCCTTCCATAGCGCGACCAGCGCCCGGTACGTCGGCGCGAGCATGTCGATATCGTAGTCGTTCACGGTGGCCTCGGGCTGGTCCTGAAGGGCATCGATCAACGCCGGGCCCCGGCATGGCTCGTCGCCTTCGAAGTCCGTCAAGAGCCGTGTCTCTATCGCCGAAAGCAGCACGTCGAGCTGCCGCTTGCTGAGGGTGAGTTCGATTTTCATGCACCCCATTCGACAACCGACCGACCCATACCCGCCATCCTAATCGTCAAACGTGCCGCGCCGTCAGGTCATCTGCCGCACGGTCCGCTCTGAAATGTTGACCAGGTGTTTGTGGGTCGCGGGAGATTTGAGCGCAGCCCTCACTGCCTCGTTCATGTCCTGGTGAAAGTGGAAGCTGTGCGAGACGCCCCCGCCTCCGCCGCCGGCCGTACTTGCGCCCGCAGTCGGATTGACGGCCATCTCGTGCATTCTGGCAAGGTTGTCGCGGCCGAGATATTGGACCGCGCTCGCGGGCATGACGTACTCGCCCCGATGTACCACGCCCGCGACCTCACTCGATCCCCCGTCGCCCGTGTATCCACCCTCTTCGAATCCGTGAGCAGCAACGACAGCGATGACCGCGGCGGCGCCGATCGCGGCCGCCATGCCGTAGGATGAGATTGATGCCGAGATCGCGGCCGGCAGCCACATAATCAGCGACTTCGCAGATGATGCCGCGGAGAGTAGCAGCCCCTTGGCGGCGACGGCCTCGTCGATCGCGAACATCGTGAGTTTCGACATCAGATATTTCGCCACCATTTGGCTGAAAGCCGAAATCGCCGACTGTTCGAAGCCGACCCAGATGTCCTTCACGGACTGCCCAAAACTTTTGGTTTTCATCAGCCACTCGTCGAGACCCTTGCTCACGGAATTCTCCGCGCTGGCAATGACGCCGGTCATTCCGCCCGCAATTTGCTGCTGGAGCGTTCCCCACTGCGATTGAATCTTGGTGAGGCCCGCCGAGAATTGCTGTGTGAACGACGTAGCGTCCGCGCCCATGTCGGAAACCATGCCCTGCTGGCCGGCCAGGGTGTTTGAGCCGGTCTGGGCAGCCCCGGCCGCCTTCTGGCTGACCTCGGTCGGGTTGAGCGGGTTATTCGCGATCGCCTCCTGCTTGTCGATGTAGGTCTGCAGGGCGGCGATGTTGCCTTCGATCAGCGCGCGCTTTTCCTCCCACTTCTGGTTGTCGGTGAGGGTGTAGTCGTGCTCGATCGCGGCCATTGCAACGGCGACCAGCTTTTCACGCGCCTGCTCTTCGCGCTCGAGGTTCGAAACCTTGAGCTCGCCGAGCTTCTTCTCCTCGGCATAGTCGGCGTTTGCGGCCTGGATCGTTTCGGCTATGTACTGCTTGTCCGCTTCGGCTGCGTCCTTGTTGGCCTCGGTGCGCAGTTTCGCGGCGGCCGTCAGGAGGTCCACGGCCTTGACCTGGGCTTCGAAGTCGGCCGGGTTCCCTGCCATCTTCTTTGACGCCGCCTCGTCGGCATCCGCCTCGGCACGCAGCCGGGTCGCCTTCTCATCGAGGGTTTCGTAGGATCCTGCCTCGGCCTGCAGGGCCGCCGTGAGAGCCGCGTGGGCCGCCTGCATGGCCGGAAGGGCCTGAAGCGTGGCGGCCATCTGGGCTTGAATCTTGACCGCGGGGTCGGGCGCGGACTGAACCGGGTAATCGAGATCGTTCGGGTTGTCGCTCGTTCCGCCAGGCGCCGAAGAAACCGGATTCGTTTCGGCGGCAGTTGGCTTTTTCTTGAGCCCGACCGCGATGGCAAAAGCGTTCGTCTGGTCGTTCCCCGAGTATGCCTCCGCGAAGAGGATTTTGATTTTCTGGCCGATTCTGTCCAACGTCTGATCGGCCTTTTCCAGCCTCTGAAGCTGCGGGTCGGAAATTATCCAAGGTGCATTTTCAGCGGCGGCCGCATCGAATCCCTTCGTCCCGAGCTGCTGAACAACCTGCATCAACTGCGCGGTGCCGCGGCCGAGCAGGGCAACGACGTCGGCGTATGCTTTGCCCTTGTCCGCGGAATTGACGTAAGCCTTGGAGATGGCCTCAAGCTGGCGCTCCACGGGCATCGCGAGCAAATCGGCGGTGCTGAGCCCGAGGTCGGCGATGGCCTTATTTTGCGCGCCCGCCCCTTCCGCGGCAAGGCCCATGCTTTTGTGGAGGAAATCCAGCTTTGACCCGAGCTCGTCCTGCTTGATTCCGGCGTCCAGCGCGACCATGCCGAGCACCTGAAAAGCCTGCGTTGAAATTCCAGCCTGGGCCGCAAGGTGGGTAATCGACGCGCCGAAGGACATCGTGCCTTCCACCAGCGACGCGAGCCCGGCAATGCCGAGGCTGGCGCCGAGCGTGCTCAGGACGGTGCGGAGGGTTTCGGCAGACGCCCGCATCGCGTCCATTTGGGCGCGCCCGGCCTGGAGCGCCGCGAAATCGCCGGAGCTTCCGATTTTTATCTGCAAATTTGCCGTCTGGTCGC
>Ga0182018_10000953_pt1 | contig 35191 bp, 37 predicted proteins | sample 812P2MmetaG_FD_120490 | JGI IMG/M metagenome (GOLD analysis project Ga0182018, IMG submission 120490) | Permafrost microbial communities from Stordalen Mire, Sweden - 812P2M metaG | ecosystem: Environmental > Terrestrial > Soil > Wetlands > Permafrost | place: Sweden: Stordalen | collected...
ACTCGGCCATCCGAGTCTTTGATCGGTGAAAAGGTGAGCGCAACATGGATCTGCGTTCCGTCCTTTTTCACGCGAATCGTCTCAAAGTGTTCTATCCTGTCGGCGCGTGCGACCCTTTCAAGCAGCGTTGAGCCCTCCGCCGATCGGTCGGGAGGAGAGAGGAACAGAATCGACCGTCCGGTAGCTTCCTCAGCCGAGTAGCCGAAGATTCGCTCTGCGCCTCGATTCCACGTACGAATGATGCCCAGGGAAGTGAGACTGACGATGGCATCTTGCGATGATTCGACGACGGCGGCCAAGCGCGACAGATCATTTTCACGTAGCTTGCGTTCTGCAATATTGCGGATTGCCGCCGTAATCAGAATCCCGTCCACGGTATCGAGCGGACTTAACATGATCTCGATGGGAAACTCGCTTCCATCCTTCCGCCGTCCATGGAGCTCGATGCCGGTTCCCATTTGAGGGACGACTGGATCGCCGGGGGTTCCGGTCCCATGCATAAGCAGTCGCTCCGCAAAGCCTCGCGGAATGATGTTCTTCACCTTCTGCCCTACGAGTTCGTCACGACGGTATCCGAACTGCTTCTCCGCCTGAACATTTAAGAGGACGATCTCCCCGCCATGGTTCACCACTACCATCGCATCCGGAGCCGCTTCCAGTAAGCCTCGGTACCTGGCCTCCATCTGGACCAAATGTTTTTCGGCTGCCTTGCGCACAGAAATGTCGCGGCCGATGGTGGAGGCGCCCACAATCCTCTCCAAAGCGTCCCGGATTGGCGATACAGTGAGTTCAATCTGGACCTCTTTTCCGTCTTTTCTTAGGCGAACGGTCTCGAAATGATCGACGACTTCACCCCGCTTCAAACATTCCAGCATGCGCGGAATTTCTTCCGGGCGATCAACAGGAGCGAGCATCGTGATGGACCGCCCAATGGCTTCTTTTGGTGAATATCCAAAGATGTGCTGCGCGCCGCTGTTCCAACTGGTGATGATTCCTTCGGTGGTTTTGCCCACAATTGCATCATCGGAACAGGCAACGATCGAGGCTAACCTCCGAAGGTCTTCTTCCGTGCGCCTCCTGTCGCTGATATCGCGGATGGCACTAGAAACCCACACTCCCCCTTTCGTGTCCAACGGGCTCAGTCGGATCTCGGCGGGGAATTCGGTGCCGTCTTTGCGCAAACCAAAAAGCTCCAGGCCCACCACCGTGGACCGGGGCGGAGGGGCTGCGAGTAAGCGAGAATGCTGCTCGCCGTGTTGACCTCGGAAGTGCTCGGAAACTAGGATGTCAGCGGGTTGACCAATCAGCTCGTCCCGGCGATAGCCGAAAAGCCTCTCCGCCTGCGCGTTGACCAGGACGACGATGCCAGACTGATTGACGACGACGATGGCGTCAGGCGCTGCTTCGAGAAGAGCGCGATACTGCATCTTTTTTCGCATGTGAGGGGGCGGAGAAGTAGGTGCGGACGCGGCGTGACTGGCTTTCGCCCTCGACTCGATCGTGGAGCGTTTCATGACGAATCCGCTAGATATACAGATCAATACATGTTCTGGCCGTACGGCGATCAGAGACTGTGCAGAAAAGCACACAAAATAGGCCTGTGTTGAGTTGAATAACAGTTCTGATATTCCGCGCGAAGGAAGCGACGCAGCAGGCCCGGAGTATTTCGGTGTGTAACCCACCGACTAACCCGCCTGATCAAACGAGCTTCAGTTATGGCCAACTCCTGATAAGTTAGCCTGCCAGGCATCCCTCGCCAACAAGGATCCCAAGAAACATCAGCAAAAAATTGGTGGAACTCATCAACGTCTGCGTCCACCGCAACACCGTTGTTGTTGACGGGACCGTCAAATTCCTTGAAGAAAAGATGATCGTGCCCATGGGGATTATAGAAAGAGCTCGAAAGAAGCACCTCCCAGCCATTATCGAACTTTTGGCCGTAGCGAACGCGGCCTTGGTACGTGCCGTAACCGGCGACCTCGCCCGCCACGGTCATTCCGGGTAATTGCTGCCCCCTTTTCGTAATGATGTTGATGACGCCCAAGAAGGCGCTGGCGACGTAAAGTGAAGAATTACGTCCCCGAATGACTTCGACGCGAGCGATCAGATCGACGTCGATGGGGAATTCCGTTCCGGTCATAGCCGCGTCGTAAACGTTAGTTCCGGAGCTCGGATTGGTATCCCAAATATTTTTCGGCCCGAACGTTCGCCAGGACGATTTTCACACCTCGATCCACAAACACCATCGCATCGAGAACTGTTTCTCTCAGCCCCCGTACTTTGCCCCCGAATCGGTGCTCTCGCTGGGATCGCGCGCACGTTCTTCCGCCATGAGCCGGTCGCGGTCGGTCTTTTTTACATACCATCGCGGTCAGCAGATGCGCGCTCGCGCCGATGGAACGCGCGAACCGGACGCCTGCATCAGGGGCGGTCCTTTCGAGAGCGTTCCGGCCAGCCGCTCGCGTAGCCGCAGCAAGGCTGAGCTGTGAATCTGCGAAACCCGCGATACACCGATGCGCATCATCGCTCCGATTTGCTTCATCGTGAGTTGCTGGAAGTGATATAGCGCGAGAACCTCGCGTTCGCTGCCCGGCAGTTCGCCGATCGCCTCTTCGAGCAGCTCCTTGGCTTCGGCGCGCAGCACCTGATCGTACGGGTCATCTTCCGCCGCTTCGACGCGCGTCAGTGATATCACCCGATGGCTGGGCTCGTCCCCGTCCGGTTGCAAACTACCGACGTCGAGGCCGCGCAGATCCGCCTGCAGCCGCTGCAGGCTTCCGAGGCTGACCTGCATCTCCTCCGCGATCTCCGTGTCGTTCGGATCGCGCCCGAGGCGCGCCTTGCACAGATTGATCGCCTGTACCATGTGTCTCGCCTTCCGCCGCAGCGCTCGAGGGCTCCAGTCCAAAAGCCGTAGACTGTCGAGAATCGCGCCGCGTATCCGGAATTCGGCGTAGTGTTTCAATTGCACGTTCTTGCTCGGATCATATTTCTTCACCGCGTCCATTAGGCCCAGAATCCCGGCGTGGACCAGATCTTCGAGCAGCACCTGCTGCGGTAGCCGGCCATGAATGCGCCGCGCGACAAGCCGCACCTGCGGAAGATGCTCGAGCACAAGTCTCTCGCGATCCGCTGCGTTCAATTGTTCTGCCAGCGCTACTGTTGCTGCTGCCATGTTTGCCTCCTTGCATCTCCGTCACCCGAATTAAGCCGCACTTCCGCCGCCCGGGCTGCGCGCCTCCAGCCGGTACCCGACACCTCGCACCGTGTGAATCAGCTTGTGCTCGTATGACGCGTCCACTTTCTTGCGCAAACAAGTGATGTACACGTCGACGACGTTCGTCATCGTGGCGGCGGGGAGGTCCCACACGTGCTGGATGATTTCCATCCGCGTCACGCGATGCCCGGTGTTGCGCATCAGGTATTCCAGCAGTGCGTATTCCTTCGGCGTGAGCTTGATCTTTTTTCCCGCGCGTTTTACCGAGTGCTCGATGCGGCTCAGCTCCAGATCCTCGACGCGAAGCATGGTTTCCAGGTAGTGTCCGCCGCGGCGCAGAATCGCGCGCACGCGCGCGGAAAGCTCCGCAAACGCAAAGGGCTTTAAGACGAGATCGTCCGCGCCGAGATCGAGCACTTGCACGCGATCTTCAGCGCTGCAGCGGCTGGCCAAAACCAGAATGGGCAGTTGTTCCTGCGCGGCGCGCACGCTCCTGAGAAGCTTGAGGCTGTCATGGTGCCCCAGACGAAGGTCAAGAATGGCGGCGTCATAATGCCGGTCGCGGGCCAAGAACGTTACCTCGATGGCATCCGAGGCCAGATCGACTGCATAATTTTCAGCGCGAAATTCCCAATCCAGAAAAATACTGAGGGACAAGTCGCTTTCGGCCACAAGAATACGCATTGCTGCTCCAATGGACGGGGAAACCGCGAAGGGGAACCAAATCTAGTAAAACGTGATCATCACCGAAGCCACACCTCACGTGTGTTGTAAAGATTCAAGACGAAACTCATTGTGAATCCGGCGAATACCCATACACATCTGCTTACACTGAAAGCTCAGATACTTTTGAGTGAATGAAGGGCGACCGCTTGGGAACGACCGCCCTTCTAAGTCGCGTTGCTGTGATCCGGCCTAGGCAAGGACGGATCGCGGGGGCATTCATCCAGTTCCCTGTGAGAGGCATGTGGGAAAGACCCGTGCCATCTTGCGAATAGTCCCCTTCGTTCCCTATTCACGCGATGGTGCGGATCATATTGGATCGCGACCAATGCCATCACCCAATGCACTTGGCTGTCCATTCCGCGAGCTATTACTTCCCTTTCACGTACGGGTTTTAAAGCACTTAAAGCGACACGGTTTCCCATTTCCCGATTTGAAAATTCAAATTGGGAAACGCTGTCTCTCATGGGAATTTCGACCCGCAAGCCACGATTGCGGCGCGATCACCTCCACTAAGTAAAGAGGCCAGGGCGACCTTCGATTCTTAACATGCCCGTGTTCATCGGCAAGACGTCGCTCAAACCCTCGTCTATAGGATTATCCTCGGATGATTCCGCGAATGCGGATCCGCTAACTCCTGATTAATCGGACAGCCGCGGATTCGAAGTACCGTTTCACTCTTCCGTTAAGTGCGTTTATCAGTCCTGGGGCCGTCTAACGAAGGCCAAGGCTAGCGAGTCGATCGAAGTTGTATTGCGTCGGTGCACCTTTTTTGAGGCGGGTCCGCCGATAACCACAGCGAACCGCTGACCGTTGGGGTGGAAACGATGTCTTGAGCCGACCGGTTTACAGAGGCGGCGCCCGCTTCCGGTCGAAGTAAAGAATCGCCCGCACCTGCCGATTCGATAAACAGGAGCGAGGTTTCCCCGTCACGGCCGAGTCGACCCTTTCTCCCCTCGATGACGAGAAAACTGATGGATAAAATGCGGCCCGGCCAATCGAGGCGTTCTCGAGTGAGAGTTCCGTTCTGGTTCCGACCTTCCGAACCGTCGAAAACGCCGGGACGCAGCGTGGAATCTTCTAGTATTTCGGGCACGAGACCCTGCTTAGTTACGGAACTCCTATTCGGAATTGGCACACCGGTTACCATCAGCCCGTTGATGCCCGAGACCGAGGCGAGGGGGCAGGCGCGCCAGTGGTTTCCCCTTGGGAAAGCAGCACACATCAGGCTGGATAGACTGCCGTTCGGTAGTTCGGGGATCGGCGTTGAGCTTCAGTACCACGAAAAATTACATACCGGGAGCTCCGACATATTTTCGCAACCCACTGACTGCGAAGCGAACCTGGGGGTAAGATGATGGAGCGACGAACCGCGCGACGGTTTGAAATCGTCGTTCCCGTCATGTGTTGGGGATCGGCAGCGAAATGTTTTCACGGTCGCACGCGCGACCTCTCCACGTCTGGCATCTACTTGATTGCCAACTGCGAACTCGAACCGAATGAGTGGCTCCTCCTGTTGATGAAATTCCCCGGTCTCCTCCCGGATGAAAACAATTCCCTGCTGTGGGCGTATTGCCGGGTAGTGCGCATCGAACAGACAGGCGTCGATGGTGAGGGGTCAATAGGAATTGGCACGATGGTGGAACAGTACACATTGCCGCTCTGCACATCCGCTACGGTACGAAGCGCGGTGACCGAGTCTCACTCGGATGCCGCTTAGAGTTTTCGCGCGGTCCCCGTACCGCACTCGGCCCTTCGAAGTGAAAGGAGGAGTGTGCTCAAGAAGAGTTTGCCAGAGTCGACACTCTTGCGGATGTCCGGTTAGCCCATTTTTGTCTTAATGAATTTTCTGGGTGAGATTTGAAAGCACCCGACTCGGTGGTAAATCAGGTACAGCGCGAGTGCCTAGAGATGCTCACCTTGCCGTACGGGCATACGCTCATAAGTACTATTACTCCTTGCCTATACCGGTTGGGATTTAATACAAATCAAAATGTCTGACGAACTGGCGGGGGACCGTCCGGGGACCCGGTCCTTAGCGAATCTCGACTCGCGTCACGTTGCGCCGGAAGGAACTTCGCATGACGGCAAACTCTGGCAGACGCGGACACCATGCAAGGCGCTTCTATCAGACTGATTTTTCGATTTACCTACTGGGGCTGCCAAAATCGCGCCTTCTGTTTTTCAACTGGCTCCTGCTCGCCGTTTTGACGGGAACCATTCTGGGACTCTCAATGCGAGCGATTGGAGACTTGATATTTTGAACTCGAACGGCGTCCAAACATGATCTTGTGCGGCAAAACCCATGGCCGGCCTGCTAGGTCACGTCGAACCATGTGATCGTATGCTGGCACGGCCGATCCGTTGTCGACCGAAAGATTAGCCCAGAACTGCCTCCAGAAAACCAGGGTGTCGCCAGCGCGCTGCACCTCTTTAGCTTGCTTCCCGTTCGCCCGAATTCGGCTCTGGATCGGACGCTTTCAAAGGCCTGACTCGAGACTCAATCTGAGATGACCGCCGCTAGGGCGCATCCTCAGTCGCGCCTGGGACAAACAGTCCCATACGACCGCATCCTCTCCAATAACTCCGTGGCGGAGGCACGGCAGTGAACGAGCAAAATCACCTTGGAAACCGCCTTATCTAGAGCTCTGAAGTTTGAATGGATCCGGCGGCGTATTCTTTGAGCCTACGGTAGAGGGTAGTCTTACTGATCTTAAGTAGACGTGCGGCCTCGATCTTATCTCCTCGGGTTTCCCGCAGCGCTTCCAGGACGGCGCGACGCTCAAGTTCTGCCAGAGGGGAGGCTCGATTGAGATAGGCGCGCCTTGCGAACGCGGTCCCACCGGGAACTGATGTCAAGTCGTCCGCCGCCAGGATGCCGTGAGAGCTTAGACCCGCCGCACAATTGACAGCGTTCTCTAGTTCATGAACACTGCCGGGCCAATCTCGGGCCATCATTTGACCAAATCTATCCTCTGAGATCGCACGGACTGGCTGTGACGGCTCCGCGGTCCCCGAAGGTGTAGCCAGATCCTCCGCTTGGATTTGGTCACTCTCTTCGGAGAGAACAAATGCTCGCTCGATCCGGTGTTGAAGCTCTCGCACATTCCCGGGCCAGAAATAGTTCTGCAGCACGTTGACGGCTTCCCGGCTGAACACTTTCTGCGGGACCTGTTCCTGCCGGCAAAAGATTTCTAGAAAATGCTGGGCGACTGGGAGAATGTCCTCGGCGCGGTCGCGTAACGGGGGCAGATCAAGCGGGAAAACCGCTAGTCGATAGTAGAAATCTTCGCGAAACTGGTTTTCGCGCACCCGCTTAAGCAAGTCTGCGTTGGTGGACGCAATTAGCCGCACATCCACGCGGAAAACATCCGCGCTCCCGAGGCGCTGCACTTCCCCCTCCTGCACAAATCGCAGAAGCTTGCATTGCATGCTGACCGGGAGCTCACCCACCTCGTCGAGCATCAGCGTGCCGCCGTGCGCCGCGTGAATCCGGCCCAAACGCGATTGATCTGCGCCAGTGAACGCGCCGCGCGTGAAGCCAAATAGCTCCGCCTCGAGTAAAGTCTCTGGGATTGCAGCGCAATTCACCACAACAAATGGACGCTCGCTACGACGGCTGAGCTGATGAATGCCGCGCGCTACAAGCTCCTTACCCGTTCCTGTCGGGCCCACAATCAAAACTGCGGTGTCGCGCGGCGCTACGAGCCGAGCCAGTCGATATATTTGCTGCATCTTAGTGCTCGAGCCGATCATTCCTGGAAGGGGGTCGATCTCGGTCACTGGCGCTGCGACAAAGTTTTTCGGCAAATCGGGAGACCTGGCCCATAGCGCCGCGATCGGACCGTCGGGTTGGTTGAGTGTGGATTCGACGGCGGCCGAACAGCCGATACGGTATCCGCTCGGTCCAGAAGGTCCGCCTCGAAGCGCCGCGATGGGACCATCGGGATGGTTAATTTCGGCCTCTACGGCCGCAGGGTCTTCGTCCGAAAACCGCCCGGACTCTTTCTCTCGTTCGAGGACCACGACATTCAATTCAGGATATCGCGAGTGAATCGTTTCCACTAACTCTTCGGTGTGCAAATCTTCGATGTTCGGATCGAGCAAGAGTGTGAGGAAGTCGCTCTCCCTCAATCTGAGCAAAGCCTCCGCCCCGCCATTCACCTCGGTTGCAAGCGGGGATTCCGGCCCGAGACTCTTGAGGATTTCCGTCCGGAGCTCCGCACTCGGACTGACAATCATAATTTTACCGTGTCGTTTCTTTATCAACATCGGCCCGGCAGCTGACATTTCGAACGCTCCTTGTTCACGCTCTGTTTAGAATTGGATATACACAGTTAGAACACTCCACAGTGCGCTCAAGAGATAGGTGGACTATGTTGGGTCCGCGCCTGCAGGCGGTAACCCACGCCGCGCACGGTGTGGATCAATTTGCAATCTGGTGAGAGGTCCACTTTTCTGCGGAGATAGTTGATGTACACGTCCACAACGTTTGTCATCGCGTGGGACGTCAAGTTCCAAACGTGCTGAACGATTTGCGTGCGCGTGACATGCCTGCCGGCATTACGCATGAGATATTCGAGAAGCGCAAATTCCTTCGGCGTGAGTGCGATTTTCCGTCCGGCGCGCGCGACAGAATGCTCCACGCAACTCAGCTCGAGGTCGTCCACGCGCAGCACAGGTTCGGCGTGGCGGACGCCGCGGTGAAGCAGCGCACGGACGCGGGCCGGTAGCTCGGTAGGAGCGAACGGTCTGAGGACGAGATCATCCGCGCCCAGATCGAGCATCCGCGCGTAGTCCTCCGGCCGCGCGCGGTTCGTGAGCATTAGAATTGGCAATTGTTCGTTCCGCGCGCGAATATCTCGGAGGATATCGAGATCATCCTGGCGCCGAAGATTGAGACCGAGGATCGCGGCATCGTAGTTACGCTTCTGCACCAAGGACTTGGCTTGTTCACCATCCATTACGAGATCGACCGCGAAATATTCGGCGTCGAATTCTCGCTGGAGAAAGGCCCCGAGTTCCACATCACGTACGGCGACGAGAATACGCATCAGTCCTCTCTGAGAACGGGAATTCAACAAACCAATATTCATCATTAGAGAATGGCTGAGGGAATATGAATGTAACGAAGCGCAAAGACTGTATCAAACGGAACTATTTATATTAAAGAATCGATAATGTTCCATAAGTGAGAATGCGGGTTTGGTTCTACAACGGCATCTTCTTACGGTACAGAGTTCATACCGTCGAACCATTTCCTAGCTGAACCGCAGGTGCGAAGAAACGAAGTCGGCGGGACATTCCGCCAACGGGGATCGTCGATAATTCTCAGGCGGGTAACTATAACATAAATAGGCATTTGAGTAGTACGCGTGGACAAGACAACACACGAGATGGCAGAATTTAATCGTTCGCACTCGGGTCTGGTTACATCGTTCGTGCGGAGGTTCAAGCCTGGCGATCGCTTTTGCGAGCGCTGGTAGACGTTGTCAAGAAAGTGGCATCCAGGATGAGAACCGTACCTGCTTAGTAATATAAGCATGAATCAGTTCCTCCCCGCACCGTGGAGGTTTTCCGTTATCAAGGGTTATGTTTTATGAGTGAGACCGGACTCATCAAGAGGGCCTCGTTCAACCTTGAGAGGTACCTGAAGACCCCTGGGATCGCGAAGAAAATCGTAAGTTACCTCGAAGGAGAGACGATTTTCTCGCAAGGGGGGCCGTGTGACTCAGTGCTGTATCTTCAAAAAGGTGGGGTGAAACTCACTATAACTTCCCCGCATGGGAAAGACGCGGTCATCGCGCTTTTGTCCGCCGGTGATTTTTTGGGTGAAGGATGCATAGCGGGACAAAAATTCCGCTCTGCGACCGCGACCGCCCTCGAATCTACGACCGCATTGATGATCGACAAGCAGGAAATGATTCGCGTGCTTCACAAGGAACACGAATTCTCTGACCGCTTTGTTGCTCACATGCTCCAGCGTAATGTCCGCATTGAAGAAGACCTTACTGACCAGCTTTTCAATTCGACCGAGAGGCGTTTAGCGCGCGTCCTCTTGTTGGTCGCTAGATACGGTAAGACAGAACAGCCCGAGAAAATCGTGGCTAAGATTTCCCAGGAAACGTTGGCAGAAATGGTCGGCACAAGTCGTAGTCGCGTGAGTGCTTTCATGAATAAATTTCGGAGGCTTGGCTACATTCAATACAACGGAGGGTTGCATATCAACGGTTCGCTATTGAGTGTTATCCTTCATGATTAAAACTCTGATTAGAAGTTAAAGCGTGTCCGCCTTCTCCTCAGCGGCGGACAGTTTGTTCGACTCTCCGGTAGTGAAAATACATTGTCTCCGCCCTAATAAACGCTCCCCCCCGGTAACCTACGGGTGCGCGTAGCCACTTTTCTCACGGCCGGCACGAGTTCGCCGCCCGCGAAATCGGGCAGTAACAGGAACGCGCATGCTCGAAACGCGTTGTCCCCAAAACCTCAAACAATTCCCGGCTGGCAGTTCCGCTTTTCATTTACATGTGCAAATTCGCGCCGTCCGGCCAGCAATCGCCGCCGCGGAGTGCTGGTGCTGTTGGGCCGCCAGGCTCCTGCGACGACGATCATACTCTCGGGACCAGCACCAGCCCTCTCTTAATCGGCACCAACATAGGCGAGCTGTAGTCCCATTTGTGATGAATTCGACCCTCGATGTGGGCGATCTGATTGTGATGTTATCGATAGAAACTAAATGTGAAGGTAGAGCATCGTCGTTGGTGACTTTCGGTAGGATGTCCTAACGCACTCAAGTGCAGCAGACTGGAGTTACTTATTTTATGCAAGACTCAACAGAGCTCGGCGCTAACCGAGAGGCCCGACCTTTCATCCTCCCCACAGGTCCGGAGCGGGAAACCATTCATGTACTTTGTTAACCGGGAGAGCATGGGTAAATTCACGTCGCTGGGCTGGAACTTTTATCAGGAACTCGATGGGTGCTCCTCGGCGGAATCTGGTCGGCTCTGGCCTACGTCAACAAAACGATCGCCTACGGTCCGGCCGGCGACCATTTGGTGGCATTTCCGGTCGCCGCGACTGGGTCGGATCCCGGGCTTAGCAGCCCAAAGACGACAACTGCGCCAGGCGTTCCGACATAGACTTTGCCGTTGGCGATCATCGGCGTGACGAATTTGTCCGCGGAATTTGTTGGGAATTGATCGCGCCCACCCGATGCCTGATTGCTGTTGTAGAGCTCGGTGGCTAAGTTGTCGGCATCATAGGCATGCAGTGTGCCTGTGGCGCTTCCGTTCTCAAGGGCCCAGACGATGCCGTTTGCCGTGCCATTTGCCGAAACGCTCGGCGTCGTTCCCGGATAACCGAACGCGCCACTGCTCGATGACGAAGGCGATGAGGCGAGATGGGCATTGGCGATCGGAAATGCCACCAAATAGTTGCCGGCCGGACCGTAGTAGACCGTTTTGTTGAAGTAGGCGGGAGCCGACCAGATTCCGCCGAGGAGCGCCCCATCCAGTTCCTGATAGATGTTCGTGTCCAGGGACGTAAATTTGCCCATGTTCTCCCGGTTGACAATGTACATGTTCGAGTCTTTCCCTGCGCCTACCGCCAGATGACGAACGGTGCCCTGGCTGTCCTCGAGGTCCGGAAGGACCATCACCCCGCCAGAACCAAGATCTATGTTGTCACTCGATTCCGATTCAGCGTCCTCGGCATTTGGATCGTCCATCGCAAAATAATCCGCTACGCTCAGGTTACCTCCGGACGGCGAAAGCTTCATAAACGAGTTGCCGAAATCGCGCTCGGTCGGAAATCCATCGTCGTCGAGCGCGGCATCGAACGTACCGTTGCCGAGGAGTAAATAAATGAATCCCGAGGCGTCCGTGGCAGGACCTGACCCGGCACTCCAGATCCCTCCTTCCTCGCCGTTCTGCCTCGACCCGTTCGCGGTGAGATTTAGCACACTCACCTGCCGAAGAGTCGATTCGCTGTAACTGATTACCCAGCTCGTGTAGGGCGCGACCTCACAGTGAGAGGTCCAGGTCGTATAAATGACGCCATTTGACAAGAGGAGCGCCGAGCGCTCCTCATAGGCACCCGGGATAAACGTCTGCAATCCGCCGGAACTGCCGGTGCCATTGCCCGGAAACGTCGCGTGAATCTCCTGTGGGGCGATTCGATCGCCGCCTGTCGTCAAGTCGAGCGCATGTAGACGATGATGATAGTTGCCAATGGGGTCCTTCGACATAGCCACGGCAAAAAGCGTCCCGTTCGGTCCAGCTGTGAGATCCACCACCGGTGTCGACGTGATCCCGATTTCTGGCCTCACCTCGCTGCACCCTCGGTCGTCGCTGGGAGTTTCGGTGCTGGGAATCACGGAAGTTTGCCAAAGCGCCGGGCCCGGCGTATCAGCGTCGAAGGCGTAGGCCAAGTCCCCTTCGGTCACGACGAACAATACATTGTGAACCGCTCCGTTGATCGTCAAGTTCGGGACGTAGAGCGGCTCTGCGTCCACTAAGTCAATCACCGAAAGCCTTCCGATTTGTCCGAAAGTAGTCGAGTTGACGTTGGCCTTCGTCAAGATCGTTTCGTTTGGGTTCAGTCCAGTCCTGAGAGTGTCGTCGTGATAGGTAAGAACCTTGACTGTATTCTGCGCAGATCCGGAGTTCACTGTGAGCATCGCGACACTGCTCGTCTGGCTACCTACGCTGTTAGTAACGACGACTTGAAACTTCGACCCGCTATTGGCCGTCGTTGTGGGAGGCGTCGTATAGGTTGCGGCGATGGCGCCGGCGATGCTCGCACCGGTCGACGCAATCTGCCACTGGTAGGTTGGCGCCGGATTCCCGGTCGCGCTAACGGTGAACGTCGCCGTCCGGCCCGAAGCTACCGTCTGGCTCGTGGGCTGCGCCATGATTTCCGGAGGAGTGTCAACGGTCAATGTTGCCGGATTGCTCGTCACGGTTCCTACGGCATTCGTGACGATCACTTGAAAACTCGACTCGTTATTGGCTGATGATGTGCCAACGATCGTGTAGCTCGCTGACACTGCTCCCGCGATATTCGTCGTCCCCTGCTGCCACTGATAGCTCAGCGGGGCCGTTCCCGTGGCAGCGACGGTAAACGTGGCTGTTTGCCCCGCCGTCACTGTAAGGTTCGCCGGCTGTGACGTGATTCCGGGGGCGCTGTCAACCGTCAAGGTTGCTGCACTGCTCGTCTGGCTGCCGGCACTGTTGGTGACGACGACTTCAAACTTTGAACCGCTATTGGCCGGCGTTGTAGCCGGTGTCGTGTAGCTGGCAGAAGTGGCGCCGGCGATAGCGGCGCGCGTCGCCGCATTCTGCCACTGGTAGGTTGGCGCTGGGTTCCCGGTCGCGCTGACGGTGAACGTAGCTGTCTGGTCGACACCCACGATCTGGCTGGCAGGCTGCACTGTTATGGCGGGCGCAACGATATCCGTGCCGGGATTTGTTCGGTCCCGAACTGGGGTCGCACACGCGCACAGGCCCAAAAACACAATGACTAAGACGAATAGGCCGGGTTGCAATCTCAAGTAAGGCTCCCGTCGAGAATCCGTTATACATGGCCCAGAACCTGAAGGAAAAACCATAGCCCGTGCTGGAATGTCGAGGCTGCAAACGCCTCGACTAGGGACCAATCCCTGGTGACTGAGAGTGAATGGTATCGGGCGCCGAACGGGAACTTCTGTAACCTCGCAACTAGGTAGTGGGCAAGGCCGCCTCATGTTGGCTCCTCAGATGTTCGGTAACGCGGTCGAAACGCGAGACGAGCGATGTCGGTATCTCCTTCAAACCTGTCAATCGGCACGCTTGGCGGGTACTTTAGGAGATCTCTAACAGGGTTACACTGTATGAACCACCACGGTTAGACAGGAAACGAAGAAGAGTACCGAACGCGACTGCGCAATCAGCAAACTCTTTTCTGATATACCATGTGGACTTCAAGAAAAACCCCATGTGGCCCGGGATTTTGTTTGATGGGACACTGCGTGCGCGGACGCGATGCTCTTTTCCAGCCTAGGCAGCCTGCAGTTTAGAGCGCCAATTGGAAAGGCATCGCCGGATCCTGGGCCACCTCATCAACAACTTCAACTTTCGCAGATCCTCAGACTCTCGGCAGCCATCTTTCGAAACTTCCGAAAATAACGTTTTATTTTCTCCGTGCGTGGTTTCCCGGAGATGATGCGCTAGGGGTTGCTCGTCCGCGGGGCGAGCTAGTCTTTCAGTATCTGCATGACGTCCCTAATTCGCTACGAGAGATCCGGCAAAAATCTGACTCACAAGATAATCGCCGAGGGCGTGGAAACACCAGAGCAGTTGGCATTTCCAAATAGCTACGGATGCGACGAGGACCAAGGATATTATTTCGGCCGGCCCATCGTTGCGCTGCGGTTCGCGAAGTTACTTGAAACGGGCATACTAGCAACTGTCACAAATTGAGCGCGTGTTTCCTTTTCACCAGGGTTCCCGTGAGTACGTGGTGATTGCGTTACACCCGCCCAGAAAGACGTGATTCGGCCTGCTTCAGAATCAGAGGCAAAAGAAACTCCTGCAACCTCCCGCTTTCGGTCACCGGCAACGGGTTCAGTTGAATCCCGATGCGATTTGCGGCCAAAATGCGTATGACTAAGCCGGAGCCAACAAGTGGCTTCATTTCCGGATCTAGGTACAAGCAGACGTTCACGGGCGAACGGGCGGGAACATCAATTTGAGCTTTGACCAGGAGGCCGTTTAAACTGACGTCAATTGTCTCGCCTTCCACATCGCCCTTTTCAAAGCTGAGGCGCACCTTGGAGCACAGCGCAACACGGCGAAATCGGCGCATTTCGTGTTCGAAGGTGCTTTGCGTGGCCCGGACCAGATTCAATAAACGCTCCGCGTCAATGGGCTTGTAGAGAAATGCGCTGGCGCCGGCCGCAAATCCCTGGGAGAGGGCGATTGTACTCTGGTCATCGCTGAGTAGGATGATAGGCGTCATTTGGTTGAGGCCGTGGCCGCGCACTTGCCGGGCGAGTTCGAGCCCGTCCGGCGATGGCATGTGAAAATCGAACAGGGCTACGGCAAACTTCTCCTCGCGAAGATGTTTCGCGGCTTCCACACTAAGCGCAAGGCTCACGACCCTCCTGCCAGTCGAACTTAGGACGTCGGCGACAAGCTCGCGCACCTCTCGGTCGTCGTCTACGATCAGGGCGCGGCCTTGCAGACGTTTTGTGAATTGCTCGGAAGTGGGAGCAATATCTGCTCCGACTCCAGATTGGGCGTGCTGCGGGTAGTTAGGCATTTTAGGACGATAAGGAAGTAGTAGAAACTTCCTACCCTTCTAGCCTATTCGAATCACGAAAGACTAGATGTCCGCTTTCGTACATATTCTTATGAGTTACCCCGAACGTCAACGAGCTCGTGCTGGCCGCGGTCGCAAGTAAGAATCTCAATCCTGCCAACGCGGGTTAAACCACACAAGACAGCGCACGAAGGCCCTATATCCCTCTTGGAAGACCGAATTTTACGGCGCATCGGATAAATCAGAGTCGGGATAATTTTTGTTCAGGCCGGACCGCCTGCTTTCTTTGATGCTCCACCGTTATAACCCGCAAAGACGTTCCAGACGTTGTGTCACCTGCAACTCCAGATAAAGGTCCATCCGCAGAAAAGACAGACGCTTCCAGTCGCCTGTTCACTGCTGTGGCTCTCCCATAGCCTACCGAGATCGAGGTTTTGCCCCTTGGCCAGTTCATCCGTCCTGTGTGCTCTGTATCAAAGGCTGGATCGCTGTTCACAATTGGAATTGCCATCATTCTGATGGCTCCCGGCAGTAACTGTTACGGCACAAATATCACCCTGGGTATCGGAATGCCCGAAAGGATCGACGGCAGATGGCCGATACAACAAAAAGCAGGCTAGCCAGGCCTCGGCGAATGATTTTTGGAACAGGCCGTGGTGGAGGCTTTCGAAAATTGCACGCCGAGTGCGCCTACCTCTCGGGGAGCGTAAACATTGCCAGAAACTTGCAGGGTTATCGCAGTGCTGGGCACGCGGCCCGACGCCATCAAGCTCGCCCTGGTGATCCAGGATTTGCGCCGCCGGACCGGTGAATTCGAAATGGCAGTGGTGCACACGGGTCAGCATCGAACGATGCTCGATGAGGTGCTCGAGCACTTCAAGATCAAGCCAGACTTCAACCTGGACGTCATGCGTCCGAACCAGACCCTGAGCATGCTCACCTGTCGCGTCGTCGATACAGTGGGAAACGCGTGCGATCAATTCAAGCCCAACATCGTCTTGGTCCAAGGCGATACCACTACCGCGTTCGGCGCGGCTCTGGCCGCCTACTACTGCAAGATTCCCGTAGCACACATCGAAGCGGGACTTCGCAGCGACGACATCTACAACCCGTTTCCAGAGGAAGCAAACCGCCGATTTGTGTCCGTAGTCGCCCAGATTCACTTCGCTCCAACCGCGCATTCGCGAGACGCTCTGATGGCCGAAGGGATTCCGACGGCAAAGATTGTGGTCACTGGAAACACGGTCGTAGACGGGTTGCGGAGGCTCAGCCAACTGCATCATTCCTGGGAGAACACACCTTTGGTCTCGATTCCCGCCGATAGCAGCCGGCTGGTGCTGGTCACCTCACACCGCCGCGAATCGTGGGGCAGCGATCAAGCGAACATGTGCCTGGCGCTAAAGGATCTTGTCGAACGGCATCTCGATATCCGCGTGATCTATCCGGTTCACATGAATCCAAACGTGCGTAGCACGATTGACGCGATGCTCGGTGGCATCGACCGAATTCATCTTACCGAGCCACTGGACTACCTCACCTTCGTTAGCCTACTAGGCCGCTGTTTCATGGTGCTGACGGATTCGGGCGGGATTCAGGAAGAGGCCCCCACGTTTCACAAGCCCGTGCTTGTGCTCCGCAAAGTGACTGAACGCCCTGAAGCCTCGCAATTCGGAATGGCCAAAATAATCGGCATGTCGCGCGAGAGAATCTTCCGCGAGGCCAGCCGGCTCTTGAGCGACCCGGAAGAGTACAGGCAGATGTCAGAAGGCGAGAATCCGTATGGCGACGGCCGCGCCTCGGAGCGGATCGTCGAGACCCTGACGCGCTGGCACCTAGGAATAACGCCGCTCCTCGATCCGGACGAGCAATTCAAGCCGTCTCCCAGACGGCCCGCGCTGCGCCGAAAAACCGACGTCTGGGAAGAACCGAGGGCCGAGATGCCCGAGATCGTTTATTCGAAGCCGGAGGTTCACTAGGATGCTCTACTCTCTCTTCTTTATCGTCGCGCTTATCTGCGTATACACGGCACGCCACTATGTCTTCACGCTGAATCGCCTCTTTGGATTCCAGCGCCATCCCTATATCGATATTGACGTGGCCAGCTGGCCGCGAGTCACCGTTTTCGTGGCCGCGCATAATGAAGAAAAGGTCATCTGGAACATTTTGGCAGCCCTGATGGAGGTGAACTACCCCAAGGACAAGATGCTCGTTGTCCCGATCAACGACCGCTCGACCGACCGCACGGCCGAAATCATCAATCTCTTTTCCGAGGAAAATCCGGGTCGCATCCGCCCCTTTCATCGCGCGGCTGGTAAGGCAGGAAAGGCTGCGGCTTTAAAGGACGCCATGGAATCGGCCGACACGGAAGTCATTCTCATCTTCGATGCCGACTACATTCCCAGCAGCGGGCTGATTAAGCAGCTGGTCGCGCCGTTCTTCGATCCAGAGGTCGGAGGCTTGATGGGGCGCGTTATTCCTCTCAATGGTGGGACAAATCTGCTTACCCGGCTCCTCGACTTCGAGCGGTCGGGCGGCTATCAGGTGGATCAGCAGGCGCGCATGAATCTTGGGCTCGTTCCCCAGCACGGAGGGACGGTCGCCGGGGTGAGGCTCAGCGCTCTGCGCGAAATCGGCGGTTGGGATGATAACTCCCTCTCCGAAGACACCGACCTCACGTATCGCCTCTTGCTAGCAGGCTGGAAGACGGTGTACCAGAATCGTTCCGAGTGTTATGAAGAGGTCCCCGAGACGTGGGAGGCCCGCATTAAGCAGCTCATGCGCTGGGCCAAAGGACACAACCAGGCTCTGGCGGCCTATAGCTTTAGGCTATTGTTCGGCAAGCATCGCGCAACCCTTCGCGAACGCATCGATGGGTTTCTGCTTTTGGGAGTTTACGGAATGGCACTCCTTATGCTCATCGGATGGATCCTGGCGCTCGGTCTTTTCTATGAGGGAGTGGCCCCGCTTCATGGCGTCATCGCACTTCTGGCGATCACGGCCTACGGCGCGATAGGGAACTTCGCTGCGTTCTTTGAAATTGCGGCGGCGGCACGGCTAGATTACACACGCCAGCGAATCTACTTGCTGCCGTTCCTGGTTCTGGGATTCGCGGTGAGCATTTTCTCCGTCTCGCGTGCCTGTGTCTCGCAGATGTTGGCTCCCATCACTGGGGCAAAATTTCACTGGGATAAAACCCAGAGGTTTCGGACCTCTCGATGAACTCTGCGATCGCAGTCGTGCTTCTGGTTTTGTTGACGGGAATATTTTTCATACTTCCGTTGCTGCCGGCTCTCATTGAGTTGCGTCTCAAGCGAGACGCGCAACCCCTCAATGTGATCCATGAACATGCAGGTGAGATCCGGCATTTTTCTTACGGATTCCGCAGTTGTATCGCCGCTCTACTGGAATCGTTGCACAAGTGCGTTTTGTCCGGCACGCCGGCAAGAGGTACCCTGCCGAACGGCGACCGATATTTGTTGCTCGGGCACACCGATGACACGCGTTTAGTGTCTCCCGGGGGAAAAACGACTTGCGAGTCAGTCGTGGCTTTCGGAATGGATGTGGTCCTTCCCAATGGAATTACCTTCGACAAAGAGATCTATGCCGCGGGGCAGCTCACAGGCGGAGAAAAAAGTGTCTTCCGGGCGCTTCTTGGAGAGCAGGACATCCATTTGGGTCGTGCCAGCACCGTCGTCCGGTGGGCGCACGCCGTCGGTAGTTTTAGAGCCAAACACGACTGCGATCTATATGGGCGCATCTCTTCAGATCGCGAGATCGAGCTCGAATCAGGCTGCGCCTTCCAGCGACTGAACGCTCCCCATATTGCATTAGGCCGCTCAGGTGCAGAAGAGACCGACGTCTCCGCAGACACCGTGCTAAACCCATCGCTGCGCGGGCGCCGGTTGGTAGATGAAGATTTGGAAATCCGGGCCGGCGAAATCGTCTCGGAGAACATTGTAGCCCGAGGCAAGTTGCACATTGGCGCAGGTGCGCGAGTGCTCGGTAGCGTCAAGAGCCATAAACACATGGCTCTCGAGGCCGGGGTGCGTGTGGACGGCAGCCTCATCAGCGCTTCGACCATGCACATCGGTCCCGATTGCCGGATCACCGGGCCGGTCATCTCGGAGCACGGAATGGAAATTGAAACTGGAACCCACTGCGGCTCCTTCGGGACTCCCACGACGGTCAGTGCTCCGACGATCCAAGTCGCGGATGGTGTCTCGGTCTTTGGTACGGTATGGGCGCGGACCGAAGGACAGGTGGTCGCCCAGCGATGAACAAACGGGCTGTCACCATCGTCACGGCAGCTTTTTGCTTCGTGGCCCTGGCCACGTGGCTGGGCGTGCGCGCCTACGACCATTTCAGCGCTGGAGTCGATGGACTGATACTTTTGGTACCTGACAGCGCTAGCTTCTCCGATCCGCGGGTCACCGTCTGGCTCGATGCCGCGAGTGAGGAGGGCCTGCACGTGATTCCTATGCACGACTCGCGCTTCTTGAGTCCCCTGTTTGGAAGTCCGAGATGCGCGGGCGTAATTCTTCCTGACTCAATCCATCAGCAGGCAAGCAATCTCCTGCTTGGCCAAATTCGCAATTATGTGGCAAACGGCGGGAATCTAATGCTCGTCTATGATGCCGCGACGAAATCGATTCAGGGGTTTTATCCAAGCGGCCCGTCGCGAGTATCCGATCTAGCTGGAGTGAATTACGCACGATACAAGGACGTGGGCGTCGGGATGATCCGATGGGGCGACGTGAGCAGCACGATTCCTTTAATGAAACAGCTCGGCGTGCCTCCTGGGAAATACTTTCCCTTCTCGGCGCCTTCTGCCGCGCTTGAGAGCACTACTTGGACTCAACTCAGGCGCTATCAATACGGGACCCTGGAGTATCCGAGCTTCGTGACGTCTGGAGAGTACGCCGGCCTGGTCTTGCTGCGATCGAGTGCGGGTGTCGCCGCAGGATACCACCGTTACGAGAATGGATCCGTGCTCTTCGTGAATCTTCCCCTAGGATACCTAAAGAGCGACGCCGATGGCCTCCTGCTGCACGCTTTCCTTCAGTATTTTGCAGTGCAAATGCTTTCGTTACCCCATTTGCTCGCGGTTCCCGACGGTGTTGGGGGCCTCGTGCTCAACTGGCATGTGGATTCCAACGCGGCCATTTCCGCGCTCGAGGCTATGAAGACGTGGACGATCTTGCAGCAAGGACCGTATTCGATCCATATTACGGCCGGGCGGGATACCTACGCGTTTAACGATGAAAAAGGATTCGACGTTCTCCACAGTCCGATAAGCCAGGAACTGGTGCACGAATACGTGCGTCGTGGCGACGAAATCGGAAGCCACGGAGGATGGATTCACAATTACTTTGCGGACCATGTGTCCATTGACCCTCCCCAGGATATGGCGAGGTTCCTCAAACTCAACAATGATGCCCTCGAACAAGTGGCAGGAAACCGCGTTGTCGAGTACTCCGCACCGAACGGGAATCAACCGGAGTGGGTCACTCAGTGGCTGGAATCGCACGGTTTCGTTGCCTACTACTTCACGGGCGACGCGGGAATGGGGCCCACGCAGGGCTATCGGGGCGGTCGGCGCGAGGGGCAAAACATCTGGGCCTTTCCTATTTCCCAATTGGACCGAGCTGCGTCGTTTGAAGAATTCAGTGGCGAGGATGTTTCTTTTGGTGTGATACAGCAGTGGCTCGAAGCGCTCACCGGCTTCGTCGTGAATCGCCACGAAGTGCGGCTCGTCTATTTCCACCCGCCCGGAATTCTTCCCTATCGCGATGTCGTTCATAACTGGCTGGAGGAAACCGCACATCTCAAGGCCGAGGGGACCTTTCGCTGGTACACGATGTCACAGGTCGCGAATTTCCTGAATTCGCGCAAACGGGTGACGTGGAAGTTGACCCAACGCGACGGTGTCACTTCGCTAAGTGCTTCCGATTCTCAAACCTTGGCCCACCAGGCATGGAGCCTGCCAGAGAGCAGGTTTGAAAAGCCTGTTGTGATCCAGGGTTCGGCGACAGTCGTACAGGACGGCGACTCGTGGCTCGTGGTCGCAGGCGAAGGGACTGGGCTCGAAATCCAAGCAAGGTCATCCGGAAAATGAGCACCCGCCGATTTTTTCTAAACCTCGCGCTACTTCCAATCCTGGGCTTCGCAGTGGCTTGGAGCGCTAATGCCCAGCAAGACTTACAGTCTGCGGGTCCCGGGCAATCATCACCTCAAACACCAGGCACGGATCTTCCGCAAGCGCCGGCGCCTGAAAAGGTCCAAATCAATTTTGTGGAAGCCGGAGGGAGTTATCAGCAGCTCACCAATGGCTTCGGCGATTGGAGCGGCGGCTACGCTTTGGGCGTGTTCGCGACCGGAAAGAACGTCTGGAACGCCGAAATCAACGGGCAACATGAATTCGGCGATAGTGGGGTGTACTTCGCTGCGGGAGATACGTACAGCTTCAATCCGGATTGGTACGCTTCACTCACGCTCGGATCGAGCGTAGGAGGATTCTTCTGGCCGCGCTTCCGCGCCGATGCGTTCCTGAATCGCAAATGGGGCGCGCGAAAGCAGTTCATTACGACTCTGGGCTACGGTTTCTTCGCCTCCAAGGACGTGCACCGCGACCAGAGTGTTTTTGTCGGCACTACTTACTATTTCCGAGGGCCCTGGATCGTTGAGGATGGAGTGCGATTCAACGTCAGTAAACCCGGTGTGATCTTTTCCCCGGCCGGCTTCGTAGCTCTGACGGAAGGCTCCAACGAACATCACTACGTCACTCTGAACGTAGGGTTCGGACAAGAGGCGTATCAGCTCGTGGGACCAACTACGGTTCTCGCGCGCTTTCCCAGTCAAAATATGACGATCACCTGGCGGCAGTGGGTGGGGAAGAGCTGGGGATTCAATCTCGTCGCCAATTATTACCACAGTCCATTCTATGAACGGGGAGGCGGCAGCTTTGGATTCTTCAAACAGTTCTGATCGTCGCGTATTCTTTCCGCCCGCGCACGGCATGCCGGCATTGACCGACCGTTTCCGCGGATATCGCGGCGGTGTCATTACCATGCACCGCGCACTGACTCGGTTTGTTCTTGAGCCGATCGATTTGGTCGCGTCCGGCCTGCTCGTGTTGGGGCTTTCATTCGCGTGGATCGTCTCGCTGCCGTGGCTCTGCCGGATGTGGGCCTACCTGCTCGGCGCCGGCATGAGAATCTTAGCGGCGAACGCTACACTGGGTCTAACCGAACACCACGTCACGTCCTACGTCCGTTTCGCGATTCCGTATCCCCGAATGGAAGGGATCGCTCCCGATGGCCAGATGTGGTGGTCGACGGCGACCGTCGTTGGTCTGTTGTATGCGGCGAGCTACTTGTTCTCGAAGAAGTTTACGCCGGTTACTTATCTCCTGCGCGCCGTACTTTTAATTCAGATCACGGCCCTGGTATATTTTCTATTCTTCGCGGCAAGCTTCCCACACTCGCCCGACAGTTATATGGAAGGGCTCGTAACCTACCAAATCGCGCTGATCTCGGCCGTCCCCATGTTGTTCGGACTGACGTATTATGTCTTCAAGTTCGGTCTCATCAAGAAAATCGCGCTCACCGTCCTGACAATGGCGCATCTTTCCCTGTTTCTCCCATTGCAAATCCTGCTTCAGGCGATCGTTCTCCAGAAATCGGTACTGTTTATGCCGATGCTCTACATCGTATTCGGACTGCCTTTAGACATCTTCATGATTCTAGCCTTCTACTCGTGGGGAATGAACTGGACGCGAGACCCTAACGTCAAAAGGGGATAGTTCCTGTAGAAAGATCAACGACTTTGCATCCGCAGGCATCGACGGGTGCACTGGGGGCGCGGAAGGCGTGCCACTAGGGGTCGATCCTCACCTTGGCTCGGAGTTCGGCCCACCCCTGTTCAGTGGTACGTCTAAGAATGAACGCCTTCGAAGTAATCGCGGCGACAAGTGTGGCGCGCGTGCTCGACCGTCTCGCGCGCCGTCGCACCGGTGTCGAGCCGCCTCCCGTGCGTGTCAGGGGCGCCGTGGCCATTCACGTTGCCACCGCTTTCAGTTATGCCTGGGCGCTCGGCCGAAGTCCGCGGGCGAGCGGATTTGCATTTCGACGCCCAAAACATGATCGACGGTACGAAGGTGAACCTCGAAATCCAAAACGTAATCGACGCGATGGCGAAAGCATCCGGCGCGTCTCCAGACTGACCCAAACAGTGGGTCAACGTCTCGACGGAATCGCTGAAGGCGGCTCAGAAGTCGCTGGGGCCGCTCTAGGCGGGATCCCCTCGGCACTCAGCAACTGTACCGCGCATTACAGCGGGCCTCTAGACTGGCAATACGTATTGCTCCACGACTGCGGCAATCCCCATGCACGCATCACCGTGGATACGTCTCGGTTCGATGCGCACCACCCGGCAATACGCCCACAGCAGTTCATTGTTTTCTTCCGGTAAGTGACCGGGGAATCTCATCAAAAGCAGGAACGGTTCGTTCGGCTCCAGTTCGTGGTTAACGATCAAAAAAACGCCAGACTCGGAGATATCACGCGTGCGGCCGTCGAGACATTGCGCCGCCGATCCCCAACACATGACGGGAACCGCTATTTCAACGCGCCGTGCGGTTCGCCGCTCCGTCATCTTGCCGCCGAGTTCGCTTTGGCTTCAACGGGCTGCGAGACATTGTTGGAGCTCTTTACCACTTCGTAGAACTGAAACTCGACGCTGATTCCCGACTTCCAGCCCGGCAATTTGCCCAGCCTGACGACTGTTCCACGGCAGAACCAGTCGCGTGACTGTTTCCCCGCTACGATTTCAGGCATCCGCAGACTTATGTCAACTGGTGTGCCAACTTCGAGCGGGAGCTCAGTAACAAAGTAAAGCCCGGTGCCCGAGATATTAGAAGTTGCTTCCAAACGTTGTAGCGTTTCCGGCGATTTGGAGAGTCGAAGCCAGAATGGAACTGTCAATTGGAAACGTGTCGTTTGGCGGCGTCGCATCCTATCCATCAGTATTCTCCTCATCGAGCGGAGAAAAGGGGCCGCTCGGTCGTGACTAGGGATCCTGACTCCTCTCCATAATATCGGCAGGTGTGAGCGATTCTTTAGCTCAGGGGTTGGAGAACCCGACTATTCAGGGGTTACAATGTAAGTAGCTGAATCGTCGATTAGGCCTGCCGCAGCTAGAGACGCCCCCAAAAAATCGCTTCAGCTTCTTGCTGGTGGCGCGCAAAAACTGCGCTCGCATGCGTTTCACGATCGAGTCCCGATCCGGGGTTTAGAAACGCCACGCGAATTTTACGTAGGCGGTACGCTTCACTTCCGATGAATTCACTACGGCATATGTGTCGTCTGCCTCCACGTGACGGTCAGTGAGGAGGTTCTGGCCCACAACACTGAGTTGAGCCCGTTCGGAGAACTTCCAGGTCAACAGCGAGTCAAGCCGAGTGTACGAATGGACGAATTGCGCGGGGAGCGGCCCCACAAAATAGGCGTTTGAATCCCAATCTATGCCGTGCGGTAGATTCAAATGGGACCGTAGCTGTGCCTGGTGTCCTGGATTCGAGCCCTGCGTGTCTGGCACGGTCGTCGTATCTAGGCTGTCAAGATTGGTATGCAGATCCATTTGCAGGAACGAATAGCCGGGGCTTAGCGTCCACCAGTTGGTCACTTTCCACTGGACGGAGGCCTCGGCGCCCGCCGTAGTTCCATAGATTTTATTTGCGAACGATTTTGGAAGAACTAGAAGAGGTGGCGAGGTATTGGGCTCGAAATACGATGGAAGCGGCTCCTGACTTTCGAGATTTCGATAGCTGTTCACAAAAGTTGCCAGATCCACAGAAATTCGCTTGTTGATCTCTGTTCGATACCCCAGTTCATAAGCCACCACGCCTTCAGGCTGGAACTTCGGGTTGCCGAGCAGAACGACCTCGCTAGGTCCCGGCAAAGCTGCCAGGACCGCAATTAGATTCAGGTCGTGTCGCGAGGGAGCGCGATCCGCATCGGAAATGGAAGCCCAAAGCGTCTGGCGATTGCTGAGGTTCCAGGTCACGCGGATACTCGGTTCAAGGACGAAACCAGTAAAGTAATTGTTTTCAAGTTTTGTGCCGAGGTACAAATGAAGAACATCGGGCTTCAACGTGATTTGATCTTCCACAAAGAAGTTCCACAACTGGCCAGCGCGGTCGGCAGGAACAAAAGCCTGGTCGATCGTGCCCACGGTTTGATCCGCGGTGTAGCGATATCCGACGCCCCAGGTCAGATCGTGAATGGGACTCAAGACCACATGATGACGCAAATCGAAATCCACGGTATTGCGGAGCTCGCGGGATTCTGGACCCGATCTCGTATACCGGTCGAAATAGATCTGGATTGTTAAGTCGGACCGGGTTGAAAACTTGCGATTCCACCGGCCCAGGACGTTGCCCCCGGATAAACCGGTATGCCTGAATACGTTGAGGTTTTCTGGAGGCGAAAGAATGGAATGCACGATCGATGCCCCTTCGTCCCCGGCGTACAGGTCTCCTTGGAAGGTAAGCGTGTCAGTATTCGAGAGGTCGGTGTCGACTCGAAAACCGCCATGAAGCAGATGCCACCCATCTCCTCCGCTTCCTCCGCCGATTGCGGAGAAAGGATCGTGAGTCAGATAGTTTGTGAAGATGCGGTAGGCGGGACCCTTATTGATTGATCCACCGAACTGCGCGGTTCCAAAACCCTGCCCCAGCGTGCCGCCACCCCCCTGTCACTGCTGCCCCTTGGGTGTCTTGCGCTTTCTTCGTAATGATGTTTATAACGCCGTTCACGGCGTTGTTTCCCCAGACTGTGCCTCCGGGCCCCCGAATTACTTCGATTCGGTCAATGTCTTCAAGGGGCACACCCACGGTGTCCCAGTCGACTCCGCCCAGCAAAGGTGTATAGACCGCCCGGCCGTCCACGAGGACAAGCAGCTTATTCGCAAACTGAGAATTAAAGCCTCGTGCGGAAATAGCCCAAGTATTTGCGTTGATTTGAGCGACATCCAAACCGGGTACCATTCTCAGCAAGTCGGGGATGTTGGTGGCCCCCGAGCGCCGAATATCCTCCTGTCCGATCACGAAAATCGCTGCGGCTACCTGGGACATCTTCTGATCTTCTTTCGAGGCCGAGGTCACGTGGATATTCATTAGGTCTTCGATGCTGCGGTCGGTGAGATCGTCCGACGGTTGCTGAGGGAAAACAGTAAGAGGCGCAGAAAGAAAAATCATCAGGAAAACGAGCGTCTGTACTGTTCGACAACACAGCAGCCACCAAGTCGCTCCTCGATTGGAAAGTGCGCCAAGAGCGAAGCGCCTTCGTTTTTCCATTTGACCTCTCCGTACCGAGCGGCGCTTTTCAAATTTTTGCGCCATTGCCGTGGTTTCAATCGCGTGGAAAGGTATGCCAAGTGCAAGCACAAGCGTTTCGATTTTGCGCTAGCTATTAGGCAATCAGGAACGACTACAGCTTGTGGACAGTTCAGCACCCGGGAAGGGGATGGCAAAGGTGCCAGAGGGGTTGCTAAAACCGGATGACCCGTTTTGTCCGAAACCTATCTCTATGAGCTTGCAGCATTTTCGCTGCAGCTGCTTTAGCGATGTTCTGCTGGCGCAGCTTATCAGTTACCGGGAGGAAGAGTAAGGAATGGGAATCGGCCCTCATACTGAGGATGAGGCACCCAGAAAACAGCGACTCCGGGGAGCTGAGCGGACTGGAATCACTCCGCGCAGAACAGTATGCTCTGGGACTTTGCCATCCTTGCTAAGACTCACGGGGCACTTCGTTCACGATGTTCACCACGTTCACTGAGTGCTCATTCGGCGGGAGTTATGACTCAACTCAGTCACTGCCAATCATTTTCATTAGAGCCCCTGCTCATTTGCAACGGTTACCGTTGATGAGCTGGGCGTCTACTCGCTTGTCTTCGCGGGACTTCTACTTCCTACAACTTAGCCGCTATCCAATGGCGCAACGTTGACCATCTTCACTACCTTCACGCGCGGGGCCAGTTCATCCCAGCTCTAGCCAGCGGCGGCCCCTTTTCCGATGATACGGCTCCACAGCCAAATCGACAGAGAGCCCGCGATTTCCGGTAACCGGACTGTTGAGAAACGAGGATACTCGGCGGCCAACGTCGTGATGCTGGGATACATCGGGAGCTCACAAATAAGGAAACGTTGCAGTTAAGGATTTACATGGAGCGGAACCGAGTTCCTCGCAATGTTCTGAAGCCTTCGAAAGTTTGGCATGGTCATGACCGTGAATTCGACTCCTATACCTCCGGTCGGAAGTGACGTTCGGATCAGTGCTCGACTGTGGGTTTCCTCTCTGAGTTCCAAAGAGATCTCAATTTCGCTTCCGACTGGAACGGTGTTCCGCGTCTCAATGAAGCAGCCATTCAGGCTGATGCCACTAACGACCCCAGTTATGCACGGGCTCGAGCCGACTACAATTCGCGCCGGTATCTGACAGCGAAGGCGACTGAAAACTCTTCTTTCAACTTGGCTAAAGCTCACCAGAATCTTTGGCTCCAGGCACGGCCGATCCTGCGCCTGCTGGGGAGGATCGACCATCAAGGGAGGTTCGTGCTGTTGAACATCAATTGGCCGGGGACGGCTATAAAAGCGTTTATAGCAGTCAATACAGTGGAACGGACGCAGCAAGAGAAACCGTAGGAAGACGCGCTCCACAAAACCACGTCGACGAGACCTGCGGACTCTCTTGCTCCCACAGTAGACGCATCTCAAGTCTGCGGTTTTGTTCGACATTTCCATCGAAACCTCGCTAGACCAGTTACGTTCCTAACAGCACAATGATTGCTACCAGCTCGGTATCAGTCAAGGAAAATGCCCGCTTGGGGTCGTATGCCACTTAACGGGCCGTTCGCAAAACCCATAGAAGGGTTCGCCCGGCTCTGGCGCGATCTCGGCGATCGCGCGATTTCAACAGCTAGGTCGCCTAAGTCCAGATTAACCCGGTTACCGGACATGCGGAGTACTAGCGAAGGACTCGCCCGGTTGCAGTGGTTGTGGAGCTCCTACGCGCCTAGTAGAGCGGCTTAGATGTTTTCATTACCAGGGGTCCATCCCGAAAGCTGCTCCCCCATGGTTATGACGCAATCCGACAATTTACTAAAGTTTCGCAGGCGGTTTGCCGATACCTTCGAAAAGCTGGTCGCGTCGCTGCCGCCGAGGGTTCGCGATGGTCACAAAGCAGGAGAGACTATGCGGCGGCGCCTCGGTGAAGTCGATTGGGATGGAGCGTGAACTATGAAAGCCTTCGACGAACTGTTCGACGACACAATTGCGTACGCTTTCTTTTACTTGTGCGAAAGACGGTGCACTGCGACGTCGGAGGTAGTGAGTGCTACCGTGTCCTTCGCGATGTTTGCTGGCGTTCCGGATGATCAGGTCGCCGCGGGTAAGATGAAGATTCTCACTCGGGCAAAGGTACTGCTCGGCGCAAGCGCGGTGGAGGTCAACCGATGAAACGCGAACATAACGTGATCTGCATCACCCGTGGCTCAGGGTTCCGGATTGACCCGACCTTTACCGGCGAAGAATCCAACATATTGTGGGCTCTTGCCTGTGGAAGAACCGAGAGGCAGGTATGTAACGATTTTCGGATGGAACCGACAACATTCCTTCGCTTGATGCACGACATGCGGAAAAAGGTCGGCTCTGCGGACAACGTTACTCTAATCGCGTGGGCGAAACATCGGATCAACGGCGGCGACCAAGAAATCGACAACCCGGCAAGAGATGGACGATTTGCGTGATTGTTCGCCACAAACACATGATCCGCTTGAGATTCTAAGGCGGTGCGATTCCCAACCATGAGGCCGGATCGCCCGCTAATGCGTCGCCGTCGGGACAAGCTCATTCAGAAATCAACATTTGAATGCCACAAGTACAGGCAGGCGGGACCCATGCGGGATAGAACTTGGCTCCGACCAAGTCTGCAAAAATCAAGCGAATCGCCAGAATGAGGAGGTTCGGAACATGATGCAGGAAGAAAAGTTCTACGTGATTCAGCGCCAGACTGACGGCAAGTTTTTCGCCGGCGTACTCGAAGGATGTTCCAAAATGGAATATACGGACCACGTTTGGCTGATTCGAACTGACGCGACGGGGCACGCCGAAAGCACAGCACGACGCCGATACGAAACGATCGCTAGAAAGAACTCGGTCGGAAAACACAAATGCAAGGTGTGCTGCGTGCACGCAACGTACGTGATCGACGAAAGCGGTCAGGAATTCGATGCTCTGCCAAAAGGAGTCGAAGCGCATCTTATCTGACTGGCAGCGACGCGGAGTCCGGTCGGCCCGGAAGAGCTTCGATTGCACGCCTCTGTAACGGTATCACCGTCATCCACTTCGGGTGTTCGCGATCCGTCCGCTGATCAGTGCTCTTTGTAGCTTCGAGGCTCGAAGATCTCGCTCAGGTAGTCATGGCTGCCAGGGATGCGCTCCAGATGCGGGTAAGCTACGCCGCCTGCATATTGAATGACGCGTGTTTCCACTGAGTCAAAGTTGCGAACAATTACCGAGATCTTGCCGTTTCGTGGGTGCCCGATCGATTCGTTCAGGACATCGGCAGAATAAGCTCGGCCATCTACCGCCAGAATCGTCATGTGGGGTCCGAGACCCGCGTCGTAGGCTGGCGTTCCAGGCCAGACGTCGTCGATCGAAGCGTCTTTGTTCACGTCCATCCCGATTGAATATGATCCGTGATACTCAATTGGACTCAAGTCAGCGTCGAAACGCGCATTGTTGGGAGTCGCATTGTAAACGAGCCGCCAGCCGGAAGCCTCCAAGCCATCTATCGGCGGCTTACCATTCACTTGGTAGACGCGCGTCTCGAAGAACGTGTGCCAGTCATACGGGCATATTGCCGATAGGGATGCTTCGACGTCCTGGCGAGTGTAGGGATTGACAATCGGCCCGGTGTCACGCTGACCGAAAAAACTCCTCAAGAAATCATCGAGCGAAAGACGGCCATGGGATTGTTCGCGAATCAGGACATCGGCACGCAACCAGATGAGAGCTCCCTCATCATAGTAGTCCTGTCCGCGGCGGAGCGAGGACCATCCGTCATCGACTGTACGCAGTACCCAGTCTTCCGCCGCTGTGTCAACAAGAGCCGTGGAAGCGCGACCTGACTCGCGCGCAAAGTCCGCAGCATCCCGTCCGAGATAGTCGCGCATGTAAGCGGCGTCATTGAAGCCGGCGCGCGTTGCAAGTAGCATGCCTATGTATTCGTTCAGGCCCTCGTACACCCACAGCAGAGACGTCCGCTCGGGACCCTGATAGTCGGGTTTTGAGTACAGCTCCGCAGGACGCCGGTACTTGCCGTCCCACGAGTGCGATTGTTCATGGGCGAGAAGCGGCCAACCGAAACTCTGGAGTTCCTCTTTCTTTGACAGACCCGCGTCACCGATTCCATTCCACGGCGAATCCTCGTGCTCGAGTCCGTCAAAGAAATGCAGTCCGCTTTGCGACACAAGAAGGTGGAGGGTCTGCCAATGTCGGAAGCCAAACATAGCCCGATCCTGGTCGACTAGCTTCCCGAACAGAGCGAAAGCGTGCGCGTCGTCTGCGGTGTCAACAGCGGCCTGGCTATCGCCCGTGATGTCGAGCTCCGCAGGCCAGCCCGACGCCAGCGGCACCGCGCGGAAGAAATCGCCCGCCAGCACTGGCGAATCGATCAAACGTTCGAGCGAAACCAGCGCGAAATTCACGCGGTTCCCGGTCTGACCGGTCACATCGAGCGAACTGCCCTGTTTCCAGTTTGGAGGCAGAAGAACCGACGGCTCAACTATCAACACGGTTTTGTCGATGCCGCGCGGGTACAACACGACCGTATTCCAGGAGAGTAAGAGCTGGTGACCTGATATCGTGTTTTCCAGCACGGTGTCGAAGTCGACGGCTATCCGAGCGGTGCCCTCTGGAACTTCAACGTGAAACGTGAAGATGTCCTCGGGATCGCGCGTCCAGGGCAGTATCACGTTGCCGGAATGAATCCGTAGGGCGGCGAACTCTTGAATGGGGCCGGTTGGTCCGTGTTCGCCTGGGATCCAGCTCGGATATGCGAGTGTGAGGGCGCCGGGCCGCACCTGAATTTCCTCATGCACATAAGCGATTCGCTGTGCAGCGTGCGTTTCGTCGACCACTAGCGACATCGCAGCCGCTGACCCTTCCTGGGCAAACGCAACCGCAGAGCCTGCCGTCATTGCGACTAATAATGGCACGATACATTTGGCGGAGCGCAGCGCGTTCATGAGCGTGACTTGTGTTCAGGTGAACCGGATCGATCCAAATTCTGCCAGAAAGCTGTCCTTATGGCCACGCAAAATCTCCGGCTTCCTAGTCCGGTCGCAGAGGAGATCCGACGATGACTTCCGGTCGCGCCACGATATGCATGGAGCGCGCCGAGCGTCCGATGGGCCGTGCTAAGTTCCGACTCCTGTTGCCAGCTTTGGTATGATCAATTCGATGCCTTCCAATCGATCAATAATTCGCAGCGTTATGATTCCGGAACTGGCGTATCCGGACATCGGCGACGCTATTGTTTGGTGGTGCCAAATCGTTCGGATTTAACTTCCCCCTGAGAGGTGCGATCGGTCGTTTCCACTGCAGGCCGGCTTCGGCTCACTGTGCGGACGCCAGGGTCCAAATGTCGAGCACCCCGGTGGAGGCGCGTTGATTGGCGTTGCCCTCGGGAAGAGCAATCTTACCGTCCACCACGATGGGACTATTCCAGTGCCCGTTGCCACACTCTAGGTCGGCGATTTGATTTCCTTTTGCTGGATCATAGACGCGCAGCCCGCCCTTGGGACTATAGACATATAGCAGGCCGCCGGCCACCACCGGACTTGTACCGCCCGTACTGTTCTTCCACATCGCGACGAGCTTGCCGCTTTGGAGGGTCCAAGCGGCGGTGCCGCCGCCGTCGGCGGAGAACAGCCAGGTGTCCCCGCCATGGCGCCACACAGCTGGCGCGGTGAACAAGCGCGTGCCTGAAGGCGTCGAGATGTTCTGTAGTTCACCATCTGCATGCGGAGCGGGGCCTGCAATAGTCTTCACGCTTAGCAGCCGGATCAGGCCATCTTTGCCTCCCTGCGCCAGAACATCGCCGCCGAGCAACACCGGTGAAGTCGATCCTAAGTCGAGGTCACGTTCATTGAGCTGGGCGTTGTCCGCTGGAGTGTAGTTTCCCAACATCTGGGTGGCGTCTGGGTTGAGCTCGATGACGGAGTCCCCCCAATTCGTCTTGCCGTCGTAAGGGCCGTTGCCGGTAGCCACGAAGATATTGCCAGTCGCGACATCGATCACAGCGCCGGCTCGGCCCCAGATGGCAGATCGGGAATTCGGGCACGAACTAGGGTCGATTAAGCCGCCGCGGTTGCTGCAGAGCGAGTTCCACACTTCCAGTAGCTTGCCGTTCTGGGAGTTGAGGATCGCGACGTGTCCTTGATAGGGGGAACGATCGCCGATATACCCTCCGGTAACGGCAACGATGTGCCCGCGGAATTCTTTAAGCGGCGAGGCGATCTTCTCGCGAAGCGGCAGTAGCGTGATAGGAGTCGTCCATAGCGCATGCCCGTCGGAGACAGTTAGTTTCTGCACTGTGCCATCGGGAGCTGCGGCGTAGATGTGTTGGCGGTCGGGATCGGCTACCGGGGTGCTGTTGGAGATTTGGCGCGTACCTGCCCAGGAGTCATACATGGGCGGAGTGTATTCCCAAAGAATAGCGCCTTCGTTGGCATCCACCGCGATGGTCTTGCCGTAGGTGGTGGTCACGAAAAACACGTCATGGCTAGAGCCCTTTACGATGACGCCGTGGAGGTAAATGGCCGAGGCATCTACGATCCCGTCGAGCTTGACCTGGCGCCGGCTTAGGGACGCGATGGTCGCGGGGGTAATGCGGGTGGCGCCAGTCGAGGAGCTGGAGCTGGCTAAGTCCCAGCCAAACTGAGTCCAGTCCTCTGCCGCCTGCTGGCTCAAGGCGCCCGAGTTGCCGATTGCCGCAACGATAAACAATAGTAAGAGCAACCGCCTGCAGAAAGCCGCACCAAGAGCCATCAGTTCAGTCATACGCCAGCCTCTACGGAGAGTATGCCCCGTCTCCAACTTCTGCACAAATTAGGAGTAATCCGATTTATCGGGAAGTGATTGCACGGCTTTAGGGATGCTCTAAGATATTCTCCGGGTGTTCTCCATTTTGCCGCTGAGAATTGGTGAATCGATTTTGGATGCCGATGCGGCCGAACCCGTCTAATATGAGCCCGCGTAATCATATCGAACCTCGCTCCTCGCCACCCCTGCTTGCTGATTCCAGCAAGCGGCTCCTGCCGTGGTTGATCGCCGTGGCATTTTTTATGGAGTCGCTCGATACGACTATTCTAAGTACGGCAGTACCGACAATCGCGGCAGCGCTCCATGTCGCTCCGCTTAGCATGAAATCCGTTCTCGCAAGCTACACCCTGAGTCTTGCGGTTTTCATTCCCATCAGCGGCTGGATGGCGGACCGATTCGGAACGCGCCTGGTGTTCACTTCCGCGATCGGCATCTTCACTCTGGGGTCGTTTCTCTGCGGCATATCGAGCAACATCCATGCGCTGGTGGCGTGCCGGATCCTGCAGGGCTGCGGCGGATCCATGATGGTGCCCGTCGGGCGGCTGACGATCGTGCGCACGTTCGCGAAATCCGAGCTCGTTCGAGCCATGAGCTTCGTCGCCATCCCCGGTTTGATTGGCCCCATGCTGGGACCGATCGCCGGCGGCCTGATCGTCGGATACCTTCACTGGAGGCTTATTTTCTTCGTGAATATTCCGATTGGACTTGCCGGTTTGTGCTTGGTCTACCTTCACCTCCCGGATTACCGCGAAGAGCACACCGATCCCCTGGACCTCACCGGGCTGATTCTGTTCGGATCCGGCATCGGGCTGCTTTCCTACGTGTTGGAAGTGTTTGGCGAACACACGCTGAATTCACGTGAAACTCTGGGGCTCTTGGCCGTTTCCATCATTCTGCTGGCTGGCTACGGATTTCATGCGACGAGGACCCCGCATCCGATGCTGCGTCTCGCGCTGTTTCGGATCCGCACGTTTCGGGCGGCAGTGAGTGGCAGTTTCGTGACCCGCCTTGGAATAGGAGGCATCCCATTTCTTTTCCCGCTCCTTTATCAGGTGGGCATGGGGTTCACCCCGATTCAGTCCGGCCTGCTTATGATGCCGCAAGCGATCGCCGCCATGAGCCTAAAGCTGACGATGCCGCGAATTTTGGCGCGCTTTGGCTACCGCGCCGTGCTGATCTCGAATACGCTGATCATTGGCTTACAAATTATGCTTTTCGCGACGATCGGGAACGGTTCGCGAGTGTGGCTAATCGTGGTCGAGGTGTTCTGCTACGGATTCTGCACGTCGCTGCAATATACGAGCATGAACACGCTCGTTTACGCTGACGTCAGTGAGGAACAGGCGAGCAGCGCGAGCTCCATTGCGAGCACGATGCAACAGATGGCCATCAGCTTCGGCGTCGCTTCGGCGTCGCTGGTGACTGCATTCTTCATTCCCGATCGCCATAGTTCCAGTGCCCCGCAATTCATTCACGGCATCCACCGAGCGTTCTTCGTGCTTGGCGGGATGACCCTCCTCTCCACGGTGGTTTTTCGCGAATTGAAAAAAGGAGACGGTGACGCGGTGAGCCATGGAAAAGAACTGCATGCAGGTTAGGACACCGATGCGAACGTGAACGCGCTAACCGGAGAAGTGCTGGCCTTTGGAGCTCAGTTTCTTTCACCTTCCGCGCTTGACCGTGCCTGCAAAGCCATCCCGACCAATGTCGCGATCAGGATTGCAGGGTAAAGTTGCCCGATGAGCGCTTCTGCCGTGGCCAGCGACCGCGCAATGCGATGTACTGGATAC
>Ga0182018_10000954_pt1 | contig 35171 bp, 23 predicted proteins | sample 812P2MmetaG_FD_120490 | JGI IMG/M metagenome (GOLD analysis project Ga0182018, IMG submission 120490) | Permafrost microbial communities from Stordalen Mire, Sweden - 812P2M metaG | ecosystem: Environmental > Terrestrial > Soil > Wetlands > Permafrost | place: Sweden: Stordalen | collected...
AGCACCGTGATGTTGGCAATACCGCCTAGATTCAGGGAGACGCGGCCGAGCGTTGCATGGTGGTAGAGCTGATAGTCGGCGTAGGGAACCAGCGGGGCGCCTTGGCCGCCGAGGGCAATGTCGGCAGGCCGGAAGTCCGCGACGGTCGTGATGCCGGTGCGCGCTGCAATGATGCTAGCCTCCCCCATTTGCAGCGTGGAAGCAGTAGGGCGGCCGAAGTACGGAATAGGCGGACCTTGATGAAAAATGGTTTGCCCGTGGCTCCCGATCAACGCAATCTTTTTTGCAGCGACCCGAAAACGCTTGCAAGCGGTCAACGTCGCTTCGGCAAAAACCTCTCCCAGACGAAAATTGAGTTGGCTCAGTTGACCGGCCGAAATGGGTTGCTGCTCAGCTACGCGAAGAATTTCTTTCCTCAACGCTCGTGGAAATTCAATCGAGGTGTGGTTGACAAGTTGAGCGTTGAGACTAGGCGGCGCCCCAGAGACTTTCGCCAGAGCGATATCAATAGCATCGGCGGAAGTGCCGGACATGAGGCCAAGAACGAGAAGCGGTTTGGATTTCATTTGAAGGCGTCAGAAAGGATTTCACCACAGAGTTCCCAGAGCGCACAGAGAAGAAAATACCGCGGAGGCGAAAAGACAACGGAAGACCAGGACTAAGAGACGAAGATAACGCCGAGACGCAGAGGGCGCTCAGTCGTCGCAGAGAATCCGCAGGGGTGGGGCTTGCTCCACTCGACCCATCCGGGTATCCCGATATTCGCAAATCCGGCGCTGGATCACGCCAAGGTATCGGTCTGCTAAGCCACCGCCACCCCATCAGGAGATTTGTTTCTTCAATTCGGCGAGCAGATTCAAAGCATCGAGGGGCTTGAGTTGGTCGAGGTCGGCGTCGCGGAGCTTGTCCAGCACGGCGCGGTCGAGCGGGGTGAACAGGACGGATTGGGCAGCGTGGCCGTTGGCGGCGGCTTGGGCTGCGCCTGGCGAAAGTTTTTCGCTGAGCTGGTGCTCGCTCTGCTCGTGCCGCTTTAAAACTTCGCGGGCGCGCTCGATGACGCTTCGCGGCAAACCCGCCAGGCGGGCTACCTCAATGCCGTAGCTCTTGTTGGCGCTGCCGGGTTCGACGTGGCGCAGGAAAATGATTTCGTTGGGCGTTTCTTTCACCGAGACGTGAACGTTTTTCACGCTGGGAAGAAGTTCGGCCAGTTCCGTGAGTTCGTGGTAGTGCGTAGCGAAAAGCGTGTGGGCGCGGGTGTGCTTTTGCAGGTGCTCGACGACCGCCCAAGCAATTGAGAGCCCGTCGAACGTTGCGGTGCCGCGGCCCACTTCATCGAGCAGCACCAGGCTGGCGGGGGTAGCGTGATTCAAAATCGAAGCGACCTCACTCATTTCCACCAGGAAAGTCGATCGCCCGCGGGCGAGGTTGTCGCTGGCGCCTATGCGCGTAAAGATGCGGTCGATGATGGGAAGTTTAGCTTGGCGCGCGGGAACGAACGAGCCGGCCTGCGCCATCAAGGCGATCAGCGCGGTCTGCCGCAAATAGGTGGACTTGCCGCCCATGTTCGGGCCGGTGATCAGGAGGAGTTGCTGGGCCTGCGGCTCGAAGTACAGATCGTTGGGGACAAAGCGCTCGCCGCGTTGCCGCAAGAGCTCTTCAATGACCGGATGCCGCCCGCCGACGATCAGGAGCTGGCCGCCGGAGGTGAATTCCGGCCGGGTGTAACCGCGGTCGGCCGCCAGCTTGGCGAACGTGGTTAAGACATCCATCTGCGCGATAGCCGCCGCCGTATGACGCAGACGCACGGCGTGCGCGGCGACGCCGCTGCGGATGTCGATGAAGATCTGGCGTTCGATTTCGGCGATGCGTTCGTCGGCGGCCAGGATCTTGCGCTCGTATTCCTTCAGCTCCGGAGCGGTAAACCGTTCGGCATTAACCAGAGTTTGTTTGCGTTCGTAGTCGGCGGGAGCCAGATGCAGATTTGGCTTCGAAATTTCGATGTAGTAGCCGAAGACACTGTTGAAGCGAATCTTTAGGGAATTGATGCCGGTGCGCTTGCGCTCGCGCTCTTCCATAGCGGCAATGATTTGCTTGCTGTGCTGGCTCAGGTTGCGGAGTTCGTCAAGTTCGGCGTGGTAGCCATTACGAATGATTCCAGGATCGGTGGCCAGGGCTGGCGGCTCGTCGGCGATGGCGCGGTCGAGGCGTTCACGCACATCGATGAGCTCGTCGATTTCGTTGTGCAGGTGACGCAAAAGCTCGCTGCCGTCTTTGGGCGGAGCGGTCAGAAAATTTTTCAGGACGGGTAGTTGAGAGAGGGAACGGCGGAGCGCTACCAGTTCGCGCGGGGTGGCGAGGCCGAGCGTGATGCGGCTGGTCAGCCGCTCGAGGTCGAGGATGCCACGAAGCTCTTTGCGGATTTCGCCGCGGACTACAGTTTGCTGCACGAGATGCGCGACGGCGTTCAAGCGGGCTTCGATGGCTTCGCGCTCGATCAGCGGGCGAAGAATCCAGGAGCGCAAGAGACGCGCGCCCATTCCCGTTACGGTGACATCCAGTGCGGCGATCAGGGTGGTTGGCCCAGTGCGGCCGGTTTCTTCGCTGAAGATAGGATTGATCAATTCAAGATTTCGTACCGAGACCGGATCGAGAACAAGCGAGTCGTGCTGCTCGTAGTAGCGGATGCGGTCGAGATGGCGGAGGGCGTCGAGGCTGGCGGCTTCGTCGATCGCTGGGGCAGTGGCGCGACCGTTGTCGTTGCCGGGATCGGAAGCTATGGCGGTCGCCTGGCCGTCCGAGCCAGCTGCCGCGACTCGGACCTGCTCACTGGTAATCCCTGCGCGATCCACTCCACGGGCGGCGTTCTCGCGCAAGTAGTGGATGATCGCGCCTGCGGCGGCCAGTGATTGATGGTGATCGTCCAGGCCAAAACCAGTAAGCTCGGCGACGCCGAACTGCTCGCGCAAGAGGCGTGAGGCGTAGTCGTACTGGAAGATCCAATCTTCAAGCCGCGATTCGACGCCGCCGACACCATCGGGTAGAGAATCCTTCGCAGTGTCGAAAAGTTGTTGCGGGCGAGGAAGCAGCGTCTCGCGGGGACGCAGAAGTTGCAATTCGTCGCGAAGATCGTCGCCAGCGCGAGGGCCGGCAAACTCTGTGGCCTGAAATTCGCCGGTCGAGAGATCTACGTAGGCAAGACCAACTGGCGAACCGGAAGGGTGCGTGGCCACGGCGGCGAGAAAATTATTTTCGCGAGCGTCGAGGACCGCGACATCGGTCGCCGTTCCGGGTGTGATGACCCGGACGACTTCGCGACGCACGATTTTCTTTCCGGGGCCAGGCTGCTCCATCTGATCGCAAATGGCGATCTTGAATCCGGAGCGAATGAGGCGGGCGATGTAGCCCTCGGCCGCGTGATATGGGACGCCGCACATCGGAATGGGCTGGCCTTTTTCGCGATTCCGCGAGGTCAGCATGATTTGCAATTCGCGGGACGCGAGGATGGCGTCTTCGTAGAAGAGTTCGTAGAAATCGCCCAGGCGGAACAGGAGCAGTGCGTGGGGGTAGCGCGCTTTGATTGCCTGGTACTGCTGCATCAGCGGTGTGGTGGGATCGGACATTTTGAATACAGAGAGTAGTCGGCAGCGAGTAGTGAGCAGCCCGCGCTACCTTCGCGATTTGCCGACGCGAAAGAGTAGCCGTCCGGGGTGCGTTTGGCAAACGTGAAAGGTGGGAGCAGGCGGATGGCGGCGCTCGCAAGTGGAATTGGTCGGCAGGGTTGACGCTGATGATAGTTTCGCTGGGTGTAAGCGAACCCTGACGCCGCGATGCAAGGCATCTACGGGCGCAGCACTGCTGCATCCCAACTTGCCCGGACCAATCCGTTCGTGTCCGCTCGAGATCGGTTCGAGTGGCAAACGGTCGCGCTGTGCGCGTGGCGGGCCGAGAGGCAAGAGCCGGCGGGGGTGCCGGCGCTACCAGTGCTCCGCTGCGGCTGGCTTGGCGACTACGAGCAGACGCCTACCTGGGTTAGTAGGAAGGCGTAGTTCAGTGCGATTTCGCGGAGGTAGTCGTAGCGGCCGGAGGCGCCGCCGTGGCCTGCGCCCATGTTCGTTTTCAGCAGCAACAAGTTCGCGTCGGTCTTGACGGTGCGTAGTTTCGCCACGTACTTCGCAGGCTCCCAGTACATAACCTGGCTGTCGTTGAGCGAAGTTTTGACCAGCATCCCGGGATAGCTTTTACCCTCCAGGTTCGTGTAGGGGCAATAGCTCTTCATATAGAAGTAGTCGGCCGCAATCTGCGGATTGCCCCACTCTTCGTATTCGCCGACGGTGAGGGGGAGGGAGGCATCGAGCATGGTGTTGAGCACGTCAACAAAGGGGACGTGACTGATGACGATGCGAAAAAGGTCAGGACGTAGGTTGGCGACGGCGCCCATGAGCAGGCCGCCTGCGCTGCCGCCTTCGATTATCAGCCTTTGCGGCGCCGTATATTTTTCGGCGATAAGGTGTTCGGCGGAGGCGATGAAGTCGGTGAAGGTGTTGAATTTTTTTTGCATGCGCCCGGCGTCGTGCCATGGCTTGCCGAGTTCGCCGCCGCCACGGATGTGCGCGATGGCGAAAATCACTCCGCGGTCGAGAAGGCTGAGGCGATTAGAGCTGAAGGCCACGGGCATGGAGATGCCGTAGCTTCCATAGCCGTAGAGGAGGAGCGGGGCGCTGGAGTCGCGGGGCGTGTCACGGCGCTGCACGATGGAGATCGGCACGCGCGTGCCGTCTTGCGCGTTGGCATGAAGGCGTTCGCTGACGTATTTTGTCGGGTCGTAGCCACCGAGGACGGGTTGCTGCTTGAGAAGGATGCGTTTGCGAGTCTTCGTGTCGTAGTCGAAGACCGAACGCGGCGTGACAAACGATTCGTACTGAAGGCGAAGTTGGCTGGCGGCGAATTCTGGGTTCGCGCCGAGCGAGGCGTTGTAGGCCGGCTCGGTGAATTCGATGCGGTGGGATCCCGCAAGCGCGTCGGGAGCAACTTGGGGCAGTTCAACGACGCGGAGGTAGGGCAGGCCATCCTCGCGCTCGAATAGCGCGAGATGGGAGTGAAAGACATCGACCCCGGCGAGCATGACGTGCGGGCGAGTGGGGATGACTTCGCGCCAGAATTTGCGGCCCGGGTCTTCCACCGATACGGTCATCAAGTGAAAGGTGCGGCCAGTGGAATTGGTTCGAATGTAGAAGATGCCGCCGGACCGGCCGCCTTCCGGGCCAGGGTGGTGGTCGGCGTAATACTCGTGGGTGTCTTCACGATGGGCGATCAACCGGAATTCGGCTAGCGGTTGATCCGCGGCGAGAAACCGCACCTCGCTGGTGGTGTGGCTGGCGATCGTCAGCAGAACAAAGGCGCCGCTGCGGGTTCGCTCAATCTGGATGCGAAAGCGCTCGTCGTGTTCTTCGTAGAGAATAGTGTCGGGCTCCGAGGAACCCGAATCGAGGACATGACGGTAGAGGCGGAAAGATCGTTTCGTGGTTTCGTCTTCCACAGTGTAGAACAGCGTGCGGTTGTCGGAAGCCCACGCGGTACTGGTCACGCGCTCGATTTGCCCGGGTAGAGTGTCGCCGCTGCGCAGATCTTTGAGGTGCAGGGTGTATTGACGAAAACCGGTGGTGTCGACGGAATAAGCAAGCAGGTGATTGTTGTCACTGACGTCGAACGAGCCGAGACCCAGGAACGAATGGCCGTCGGCCAAAACGTTTACGTCGAGCAGCAGTTCTTCGGGAGCGCCGTCGGCATCGAGCCTGCGGCCGTGGATGGGGTACTGCTTGCCTTCCTCGGTGCGCGTGAAATAGAGATAGCCTCGCAGGCGGTAGGGAACCGAGAGGTCGGTCTGCAGTATCTTGCCCAACATTTCCTGATAAAGAGCTTCCTGGAAAACTTCCGTGCCGTGTAAGACGGCGTCGGTGTAGGCATTCTCCGCGTTAAGGTGGGCGACGACCTCGGGATTTTTCTTGTCCTGCAGCCAGGCGTAGTTGTCGATGCGCCGGTCGTCGTGGCGGACGTGCTCGACGGGATGCCGGCGGGCGATGGGAGGCTGCGGCTGGACAACCGGCGCGCTGGAGCCTTCCTGCGATCCGGGAAGGCTGGGCGTGGCGGTATTCGTGTCGGGTTTCATGGGTCCTTGTTCGCGGCTGCTCAGTTTGATGTTACTCGACGCGCGCGGTGGGCTTCGGGTGACCGGCGAAGGTGGATTCGCGTACGTCCGTTATACTACAACGGAATCGCGAAGCAGGAGAAACGAGGGCGAACTGGGGCGTAAGCACAAATGGCGCAGGAAATCGAAATCAAATTGCGCGTCGAAGATGCCAGGGAACTTCGAGCGGCGCTGAAGGATTTGGGGGCGAGAACCATGTATAGCGGGACAGGTCGCGTTCACGAATGGAACACGCTGTTTGACACTGCCCGGCAGGATTTGCGAAAGCGCGAGCAATTGCTGCGGACGCGGATCGAAACTCCAGATGGGAAGATCACAGGAAGGAAGAAAAAAGCAGGCCAGCCGGCGCTTTTGACGTTTAAAGGACGGGTAGCCTCACGACGAGTGCGGCCCGGGAAGTGGACCAACCGGGAGCGGCATAAAGTCCGCGAAGAGATTGAATTCCGAATCGATGACGCGGCGAAGCTGGGGAAGATACTGGAAGAATTGGGCATGCACCCGAGTTTTCACTATGAGAAATACCGGACGACGTTTCAACTGCCGCCGGCAAGGCGTTGGGCAAAGGGCTTGTTGATCGAACTGGACGAAACACCGATTGGAACCTTCATGGAACTGGAAGGGCCACCCATGGCCATAGACCGTGCCGCAAAGGAGCTCGGATTTTCAAAGAAGGATTATATTTTGACGAATTATCTGCGTCTGAATGCGGAGGAGTGCCGGCGGCGCGGAGTAAAAGCGGGCGACATGGTGTTCCGAAAGAGAAAATGAAACCGTTTCGTAGTGTCAGGGTGAAAATCGGAAAAAAATTCCTGCAAGCCTCATTCTTTTCTTGACAATACAATGCGTGAAGGCTTATCAAACCTCTGGAGTGAATTTTCTACCGATGTCCGCGTCCCGCGAACTCGAGCCTGGGCCTAGACGGCTGCCACCGGAAATGGGCTTGAGGATGCAGCCAAGGTTGGTTGTTCGAACAACGTCGCGCGAAATGGGTGTTTCAGCGCCGGCGGACGGGCGGGGAGGGTTCACCGCCGGTTAACGGTAAGTCCATTTGTATGAGGCGCTTGCCCGCGGCCGGGAGGTTTTACGGTGCGCGGGTTTTTTATTGCTCGAAGCGCTTTGAGCAAGCTCGAAACAGTTCCGAGCGAGTTGCTCCGCGCCACCGAAAACCGGGAAAGAGGCGGCAAATGCAATTGTACGCCACAGAATTGATGGGTGCGGAAACGTACGACGATCAAGGAAACTTTGTCGGGCGCGTGCGCGAATTTTTCATCGAGCCTGCGGACCAAGCGAACCGCATCGCGCGCTTTCTGTTGTCGCGGGGACGCTTTCAACCCCTGGTGGCCCGCTACGATCAGGTGGCAACGGTGGCTCCGGGGACCATCCGGCTGAACTGCAGCGAACTCGCCCTCGATCTTTATCAGCCGAATGAAGGCTGGCTGGCGGTGCGCAAAGACTTGTTGGATCAGCAGATCATCGACACCAAAGGCCGGAAGGTGGTGCGGGTCAACGATGTCGATCTAGCCGAACAGCGCAACAACGGAAGCGTCGAGCTTCGGCTCACTCAGGTAGACGTGGGGCTTCCGGGAGCGGTGCGACGGCTCTTACAGGGTGTCGTCTCGGCCTCCATGGTGCGCAAGCTACAACGCAAACTGCCCCAACGGACGATTCGATGGGAATTCGTGAACTTGATCGAGCCGGATCCGCTGCGCCGGGTGAAATTGCGCATAACCCACGAAAAACTGGAAGACCTGCACCCGGCCGACCTCGCCGAAATCATGGAATCGCTCTCGGCGGCCGAGCGGCAGGGAATCATCGCTTCGCTGGACGAAGAGATGGCCGGCAAGGTTCTCGCGGAACTCGACGAGCGGCTCACGACGCAAATCGTCGAAAAACTGGACCCGGAAAAGGCGGCAGACATTCTGGAAGAGATGGCGCCGGATGCGGCCGCCGACCTCTTGGCGGAGTTGCCTAAGGAAACCTCAGAGGAATTGCTGGAAGAGATGCCGGGGCAAGAGGCCGAGGAAGTGCGGGAATTGCTGGCGTTCGACCCGTCGACGGCCGGGGGAATGATGAACACGGAGTTCGTGTTCATCGGCGACACGGCGACGCGCGAGGAGGTACTGGAGTGGATGCGTACGCAAGACTTAAATTTCGATGCCCTGGACACCGTCGTGCTTTTGGACACTTCGGCGCAGTTTTCCGGGATCGTCCCGGTCGCAAGGCTGTTGGTGTCTTCGCCGGAACAATCGTTGATGGGACTGAAGCTGGAGCCGCTGCTTAGCGTCAAGGCAGATGCCGATGAATCGGAAGTCTTCGAACTGTTCGATAAATACAACCTGCGAACGCTGACGGTGGTGGACGAAAATCAGCGCCCCATCGGAACAATCGCGGTGGACGATGTGGTCTCGCGTTTGGTAGCGAAATAGACGGAAACACGAATGAACTGGGATGCCATAGCGACCAGGGTGGACGGGCTGCGAGCCCGGGGCACGTCTTTTCAGAAGCGCATCCGTGGCTTGCGCCACCGATTGACGCTGCTGCTCGCTGTGGTCGGACCCGGGCTGATTACCTCGAACGTGGACAACGACGCCGGTGGAATTTCGGTCTACACACAAGCCGGGGCGCAATATGGCTACGCGTTGTTGTGGTCGCTCATCCCGATGACGATTGCCTTGTATGTCACCGAAGAAATGTGCGCCCGGATGGGTGTGGTCACCGGCAAAGGGCTGTCGGACCTGATTCGCGAGGAGTTCGGGTTCCGGCCGACGTTTTTTGTGATGATCACCGGATTCTTCGTCGATCTGGCGAACGTCGTCGCGGAGTTTGCGGGTGTGGCCGCAGCAATGCAGATCTTCCACGTAAGCAAGTACGTCTCGGTACCGATCGCGGCGATTTTGGTGTGGGTGCTGGTGCTGCGCGGCACGTACCGACAGGTGGAAGTCATCTTCCTGGCGGCTTGCGTCTTGTATCTGTCCTACGTGGCTTCGGCGATTTTCGCGAAGCCCGACTGGCTGGAAGCCGCGAGACATACGGTGATACCGACGATGCACTTCAATGCCGGATATCTCGTGATGCTCACAGGGTTGGTTGGAACAACGATTGCACCCTGGCAGTTTTTCTACTTGCAAGCTGGATTTGTGGAGAAAAAAGTCTCGGTGCGGCAGTACCCTCAGGCGCGCGCCGACGTGCTGATTGGTAGCATCAGTTGCATGGTGATCGTGTTTTTTATCATCGTGTGCACAGCGGCGACACTGTATGTGAACGGCCAGCGAAATATCACCGACGCGGCGGAAGCGGCGAAAGCGTTGATTCCACTCGCCGGCAAGTGGGCGGGGACGCTGTTTGCATTCGGACTGCTGAACGCTTCCTTGTTTGCGGCTTCGATTCTGCCGCTCTCGACGGCGCACGTGATTTGCGAAGGGTTAGGCTTCGAGGCGGGGATCGACCACAAATTCAACGAGGCGCCGATTTTCTACTGGCTTTACACGATCCTGATCGCGGTGGGAGCCGGCATTGTGCTGCTGCCGAACGCTCCGCTATGGAAGATCCTGATTTTCTCTCAGGTGGGCAACGGGATTTGGCTGCCGGTGGTGGTGATATTCATCCTGTTGTTGGTGAACCGGCGCGACCTGATGGGCGAGTACGTCAACACGCTGACCTTCAACATCGTGGCGTGGGTCACGGCCATCGCGATGATTGTATTGACCCTGGTGTTGTCCTACACGGCGATCTTCCCGCCGTCTTCACCCTAGCGGGGTCGGCCGCCGGCCTCTTGGCGGAGCATTGTTGCCTCTAAGATGCACCGCGCAGCACTCCGGCGTTGCGCTGCCGCCGAGGCGTGTGTTAACTTTGCGGCGTAAAGGGAAATCCCGCTCAAGCGGTTTGCCGCCGATGAAATCGCATGTGACACTTCAAGTCGCCATACCCGCCGCCCTTGGCTCGGTCACCGGGGAAGAGGCAGAACTGCTGGCCAAGCTCGATTTGGCGCGCCTGCCGCGGCACGTCGCCGTGATTATGGACGGCAATGGCCGCTGGGCGCAGCGCAAGCACCTGCCTCGCGTGGCGGGTCACAAGGTAGGCACGCAGACGGCGCGCACGACCATCGAAACCTGCGCCAGGCTGAATATCGAGGCGCTGACGCTGTATGCGTTCTCGGTCGAAAACTGGCGGCGACCGAAGACGGAAACCGACTTTTTGATGCAGCTGCTACGGGAATACCTGCGCACGGAAATGCCGCTGATCCAACGCAACAACATCCGGATGCGATTCCTTGGCCGTGCCAATGAGCTCCCTGCCGGCGTGCAGCAGGATATGCGCAATGCCGAGGAGAAGACCGCCGGGAATGGCGGCATGGTACTGTGCCTAGCGCTGAATTATGGCGGGCGGGCGGAGATCGTGGATGCCGCCAACGCGATTCTGGCGGAGCGAGCCGCGCAGGGAAACGGCGCTGGGATCACCGAGGAAGATCTTTCGCGACACCTGTACACCAACGGATTGCCCGATCCCGACCTACTGATCCGCACCAGCGGCGAAATGCGCGTGAGCAATTTTCTTTTGTGGCAGATCGCCTACGCCGAGATTTTCGTGACCGAGACGTTGTGGCCGGATTTCAACCGCGCGCGTTTGCTCGAGTCCTTCGTGGAATTTCAGAAGCGCGAGCGGCGGTATGGCGGGATTCGCGAAGGTGGGGCGGACGCTCCGATGCCTGCGCGAGTTGCCGGCGAGTGACGGCCGATTTTTCATCCTTCCTAAAGATGCAACGCATGGGTCGCGCTCGAATGCCCACTTACATTGCACGCCTGCGTCCCAACCCTTCTTCGTGATTTCTTTCCTCCGATATGGTGTGATGGGAATACTCATCCGCCAGGGGAACTCCGTTCTATGACTTGGAAGCGAGTGGCCACAGCCATTGTGTTGATTCCGTTTGTCGTTGGCGTGGTGTTGTTTGGCTCGACAGCGTGGATCGCGGTGGCTTTGGCGTTGATAACCGTTCTGGCGCTGCGCGAGTATTTTGCGTTGGGCGATGCAATTGGGCATCGCGCGTATCGAGTATGGACGGTAATTTGCGCGCTGTTGATCATCTACGCGCAGTGGGTGGAGACGCTTGAGGCTTCCTACCGGTCGACGTGGGGGCCCTCCCTGTTTCGTCAGATTGGGCGATTTGCGAACGGTCTTGGCACAACGCCGGATGTCTTCTTCCTGTTCGTGCTTGGTGTTACCGCGCTGACGCTGTGGACGAAAAGGCCGTTGGTGGAGGCTTTGCCGGCGGCGGGGATTAGCTCAGGTGCTCTGTTGCTGGTGGGATTTCCGCTCAGCTTCGCGGTGCGCCTTCATGGTTGGGGCGTCGAAGGTCCGCGACTCTTGCTATTTGCGCTGGTGATCACTTGGGTGGGAGACACGGTCGCCTATTTCGTGGGACGCGCGATCGGCAAGCACCCTTTCGCTCCGCACTTGAGCCCGAAGAAAACGTGGGAAGGGGCGATCGCGAGTTTCGCCGGATCGCTGCTGGTGGGTTACGCGTTTTCGTGGTGGTTGCATGTTCCGGTGCCGCATCTACTGGCGATGGCCGGAGTGGGTAACGTTGCAGGGCAGGCCGGCGATCTACTGGAATCGGCCTATAAACGCAGCGCGGGAGTAAAGGACTCCGGCGCGTTGTTGCCGGGTCACGGTGGGGTTTTGGACCGTATCGACGCATTGATACTGGCGATCCCGGCGGTCTGGTATTATTGGATTTTGGTGTACTCGCCTGGAACTTAGCGGCCCTGAAGGAAAGTAAACAGCGGCTCTTCGAAGCTCAGGATGCACGGGGCTCCGCGGACTGCGCCCTGCATTACACAATGGGCGACGATTTATAGATCGCGTTGGAAAGAGCGGGTTTGTGACGCCAGCGTTCAAGAAATTATCCATCTTGGGGTCTACGGGCTCGATCGGGCGTCAGTGTCTCTCGGTTGTCGAGGCACTTCCGGATCGGTTCGCGGTAGTCGCGCTGGCGGCGGGCAGCAACCTCGATGAACTTACTGGGCAGATCGAGCGGCACCGGCCGGAGGTTGTGTCGGTCGGCGATGCGGCGAAGGCCGACGATCTGGCGGCGAAGCTGAGGGCAAAAGGCATATCTCCGCTGCCAGCCATTCATCATGGGCGCGAGGGGATGCTGGCCGTCGGAACGCACCCGGCTGCGGACACCGTCGTATCGGCCGCGGTCGGAATCGTTGGCCTGCAAGCCACCTACGAGGCCTTGAAGCTAGGCAAGAGCGTGGCACTGTCGAACAAGGAAGTGCTTGTTGCTGCGGGCGAGTTGGTGATGGCTGCGGCCCAAAAATCCGCACGCCCAATATTGCCCGTCGATAGCGAGCACAACGCTGTGCACCAGTGCTTGCGGGGCGGGGAACGCGGAGAGATTCGGCGGTTGGTGCTGACGGCATCGGGTGGACCGTTTCGCAAGTCGCCGCTGGCATCGCTGAAAGATGTGACGCCGGAGCAGGCGCTGGCACATCCGAACTGGCGCATGGGCAGTCGCATCACGATCGACTCCGCAACGATGATGAACAAGGGTTTTGAGGTGATTGAGGCGCGCTGGTTGTTCGGTGTGCGGCCGGACCAGATCGATGTGGTGATTCATCCGCAGTCAACGATTCACTCGATGGTGGAATTCGTGGATGGTTCGGTTTTGGCACAACTGGGGCCAACGGACATGCGTATGCCGATCCAATATGCGTTAACCTATCCGGAGCGGGTGGCATCCAACCGAGTAGCTCTAGATTGGTCCAAGCTGCGCCGCCTCGATCTTGCGCGAGTTTCGACGAGGCGGTTCCCGTGCTTACGGTTGGCAAGAGAAGCGATGAAAAAGGGCGGGGCGCTGCCGTGCGCGTTGAATGCGGCGGACGAGGTCGCAGTCGCGGCGTTTCTGGAGCGGCGGCTGCCGTTTCTGGGCATTCCCGAGGTCATCGAGCGAGTGCTCGGACGCACGCAAGGCACGCGATTCGTGACGATGGAAGACGTGCTTACGGCGGATGCAGAAGCGCGTCGAATGGCCAAGGAAGAGGTTGAGCGGTTGGCAATGACGGCGGCGGCTGCGTCGTGATGCTCATCTAGGTGCGACCTGATTCAAACGGTTCGGGGTCGGCGGAAAAGGGAAACGCAATCGTATGGATTTGTTAATCGGCGTCAGCCTCGTGCTGGGAGTCATGATTCTCGTGCACGAATGGGGACATTTCATCGCGGCGCGGCTGTTTGGCGTGCGCGTCGATGTCTTCTCGATCGGATTTGGGCCGCGGTTGTTTGGTTGGAAGAGCGGGAACACGGACTACCGCGTCAGTATTATTCCGCTCGGCGGCTACGTGCGCATGGCGGGTCAAGACCCGACGGAGATTGACTCGCCGAACCGGAATTGGGGTGGACCGCGCACAGGCGCTCAGGCCGAGACCCCCGGAAAAGTCATGGATGCGGTACAGAAGGCAGCGGAGGTTGCGCTTCGCCAACCGCCTACCGACCTCGGCATGCATGTCACAGGTGCGCCGGACGAATTGATGAGCAAGCCGCGCTGGCAGAGGGCGGTGATTTCTGCGGCGGGCCCGGCGGTCAATTTGGTTTTTCCCATTCTGCTGCTGACGGTTTATTTTGTGGCCATCGGCGTTCCGTATCCGGTCTTCGAGGATAAACCGGTGGTGGTGACTGCCGTTCCGGCCAATTCGCCGGCGGCCTCAGCAGGTTTGCGAGCCGGCGACAAAGTTGTCGCGCTGAACGGCGAGCAGAACCTGGATTGGACGGCCGCCTTGAAAGCCGTGACATCGGCCGAGCCGAATACCAAGCTTTCGGTGGAAGTCGAAGGCAGCGGCGACCGGCGAACCCTTGAGATTCCCGTTCAGCAAAAAGAAGTAGAACAGCCCGAAATGGTATTGGGATTTGAGCCGATCAAGCCGGTTTTAGAGGACGTGGCTCCGGGCATGCCGGCTGCGCGGGCGGGATTGAAGGAGAGCGATCTGATTCGCGCCGTGGATGGCCAGGAAATTCAGTGGTGGGGACAATTCACCGAACGCGTACGAGGTTCCGGTGGGAAGCCATTGTCCCTCGATGTGGAACGCAAGGGACAGGCCCTGCATCTGGTGGTGACGCCGCAGACAGGCAATAACGATCGTGGCGAAAGCGTTTACCAAATTGGTGTGCTGGTACATGAAGACACTGCGTACAAGCGCGTTGCCTTTCTGGAAGGCGTTCGTTTTGCGGGGCTGAAGACCTTCGAGACGATTGATGACACGCTCGGCGTGGTTGGCAAGCTGTTCAGCGGGCGCGTCTCGGTGAAGCAACTGCAGAGTGTGGTGGGCATCTCGCGCGCGGCGGGACAAGCAGTACACAAAGGTGCGCAGGCAGTGATTTCGCTGATGGTACTCATCAGCGTGAACCTGGGAATTCTCAATCTTTTGCCGATCCCCATTCTGGACGGCGGAAATATCTTGCTGCTAGGAATTGAAGGCGGTTTGCGCCGGGACCTCAGTATGGCGTTCAAAGAGCGCTTCGTGCAGGTGGGGTTGGTGTTCCTCTTGGTGCTCTTTGCCATCGTTATGTACAATGACCTCGCGCGACTACTGGGCGGCCATTCCTAGCTGGCCGGGCTCCGCGCGCCTTCGGAGACCGAAGCATGGCAGTATCACCACAGCACCGGGTTTCGACCGGTGAGCGCCTTAATACCGCAGAAACGACGGGCAGGTTGCAGCAGACTTTGGGCGCGAAGGGTATCCGCCTAACGCGGCAGCGGCGTGTAATTCTGCAGGTGATGGACGACGCCGAGCAGCACCTGGACGTCGATCAAATCCTGGAGCGCGCGCAGAAGATCGATCAGGGCGTGCACCTGGTCACCGTCTATCGCACCATTGACCTACTGAAAAAGCATGGTTTGATTGACGAGTTGGACTTGCTGCACTTGCGGGGCGACCGGCACTACTACGAAACACACGGCCCGCGGGACCACATCCACGTCGCCTGCCTGCGTTGCGGAAAAGTGCGCGAGTTCGAGAGCCGGCTCTACGAGCAGTTGAAAGAGCAGATCGCGCGTGATTTCCATATGAAGGTGACCGTGTCGCGCACAGAAGTCGGCGGTTATTGCCAAGAGTGCCTGCCTAAGGTATCCGGGTAGTCTGCTAAATCCAACTCATTGCGCTGCTGTGAACGGGAACTCTGTTCGCTTGCCGGCGTCAAACTCTGCACCAACCTACCCATTAAGACGCCCGGTCCGAAGAGATCTCCGTGCATCGTGATCGCCACTCTGCTTGTGGCAGCCAACTTTTGGCTTTCTTCGGCCGATTGGTCAACAGCCGCTTCATCAATCAGGGGGCGAGCCCTCCGCAAGCCCAAGGGTCGTGCGCAGGAGCGGCATGGGACCTACGTAGCGTGTAGGCGGATGGAGCGGAAGCGGCGCAAGCGCGAGAAGAAGCGGTTGGCGCTGGCGATGTCTTTGGCGATCTGAGCGCGTAAATCTTCCGGGCTGGCGAACTTTTTTTCTTCGCGGAGACGCTTCCAGAAACTGACTTCGATGCGCTCAAGAGTGATTTCACCTGAATAGTCGAGCAGATGAGTTTCCACGCTGAGGGCGGAGCCGTTGAAGGTCGGGCGGTTGCCGATGTTGGTGACCGAACGGCGGCTGTGCGTTTCGCCTTCGAGGTGCGTGCGCGTGATGTAGACGCCGCGGGCCGGCAGAAGTTCTTGATCGGGGGCCAGATTCAAGGTGGGAAATGTGAAGCGGCGTCCCGTTCCGGTGCCGCCGACGACTTCACCTGTCAGCAGAAATGCACGCCCGAGCAGGCAGGCGGCGTGGCTGACGTCCCCGGCGGAAATCGCCTTACGGATTGCCGTACTTGAGACAATCTCGCCCCTGTAGATGACCGGGGGGATGACCACGACTTCGAATCCGTAGCGCATTCCCAGTTCGCGGAGAAGCTTGACGTCGCCGGACTGGCGGTGGCCAAAGCGGAAATTCTCACCAACCAGAACGACGCGGATCGCCAGGTCGCCGACGAGGATTTCTTCGACGAAGTCCTCCGGCGACAGGCGCGCCAGCTCCAGCGTGAAGGGCATTACAACGGCGGCTTCCAAGCCTTCCTCGCCGAACCATTCCATGCGCTGCGCGTTGGTGGAAAGCCGATGCGGGGCGGACTCTGGCCGGAGCACTCTGCGAGGCGGCGGGTCGAAGGTCAGCGCGGTGGCGACGGCACCGCTTTCCGCAGCTCGCTGCGTGACCGCGCGCAAGATTGCTTGATGGCCGAGGTGAATGCCGTCGAAGTTGCCAATGGCGAGAACGCTGCCGCGAGTCGTCGGACCGTAGTGGGCCGACCATTCTTTCGGGTTTGCCAGAGCGACGACTTTGGCGGGCTGCGTGGCACTCGCGGGCGCGATTCGGGGGCGGGAAGCCCCGGCAGAGTCCACAGGAACGTCGAATTGCAGGCCGTCGTAGGCCAGCGCGACATTCTTGAGTCCAAGTTTGCGAAGGCGTTCGTTGGTTTCCGCGTGCGGTAAATCGTGCGCGATGTGGGTAAACCACGCTTGCCGGGGTTTGACGAGCTCAATTAGCGCCAGGGCCTGGTCCACGGTCTGGTGCATTGGGTGCGGTTGATCGCGCAGCGCGTCCAGAATGAGTACATCGAGACACTCGAGCAACGCGAGCGAGGAATCGGGCAGCGAGCCGAAGTCGGTGAGGTACGCCGCACGACCGAAGCGAAAACCCAAAACCTGCAGATCGCCGTGCCACAACGGCACCGGCACAAAACGAACGCCCATCAACTCAAACGGCCCGTTCACTACATGTAGCGTGACGCTAGGCACGCTGCTGAAGGTTGGCCGGCCGTCGAAGACGTACGCAAACGCTCGCCGCACCACGTCGAACGTTTCTTCGGAGCCGTAAACAGGGAGCGGCGCGTTCTGACGAATATTGAAGGGGCGAATATCGTCGAAGCCGAGGATATGATCGGCATGGCCGTGCGTGAGGACGATAGCATCGAGGCGGTCGAGGCCCACGCGCAGGGCCTGTTGCCGAAAATCGGGGGTGGTGTCGATCACCACGTTCTGTCCATTGCGGGAAAGCAGCAAGGAGGGACGCAAACGATTGTCGTGTGGGTCCGAGGACGTGCAAACGCGGCAGTGGCAGCCGAGGGAAGGAACCCCCATCGACGTGCCAGAACCCAGAACGGTGACCTTTATTGGAGCCGAAGGCATGGCGCAATCCGATAGAGCCAGCGGCCGTGCGCGAATCGGAGCCGGGGCGTGCGAGACACTATGGACGCGTTTTCGCTTTAGCCGGGACCGACTGCACCTGCGCCGCGACGGCTTGATTGACTTCGAGGTACGTCATTTTGAGCTTGCCCAACAGATCCAACAGGAGCGTGTCCTCTTCCGGCGCCAGGTTGCCGTTGGTCTTTTCGCGCAGGGCATCGAGCATGTCGATCAACTCGCGCGCAGCCTCGGGGTCGATCATCGGCTGACCGGTGCGCGGATCGGCGTAGGCGCCCAGCACCATGGCGGCGTTGCTGCCGAGCATGCGTATCAGATTCTCGAACGCGGGTGAGCGCTTCGGCGCGTCGACGGGAGGTTCCGGGGTAACAGCTGCTTTCTCGGCGGCGGCTGGCGGTGTTGGCGGACGAACGGCCGCCTCCCGCTGGGCTTCCCGTTCTTCCAGTTCCACGACGTCTTTGCGCAGTTCACCTTCCGCGGTGAATGGGCGGCGATCGATAACTCGAAACGATTCTTCCTGTTTGTGATCGGGATGCTTGTGATCGGGCAAGTGACAATCCTCTATCCGTTATGTTCACCTCAAGTTTAGCATCGCGCCGCAGCTTTGGGTAGCGCTCGGCCGAACCTGCCGCCGCGCTACAGCCTAGGCAAGAGGCCGCCCTTTGAAGCTCAGGCTAAACAGGGCTGCGAGCACTCCGCCGTGCGCTGCACGTCGAGGCGCAGGCAACGCTGTAGGTTTGCTACACTCAATCCTTTCGATGGAAGGGACATGGCCTCGCGCAAAAAGCTCTCGAAAGCAGGAAAGAAACCCCACCGATCTCCTGGAACGAACAGTCATCACGAGCACTTGTCGCCGGGGAGCTGGTTCGAAAAGCTGGTGGCGATTCAAAAGCGATTGCGGGAACCCGGCGGCTGCCCATGGGATCGCGAACAGACTCATCACACGCTGAGAACGTACCTGATCGAAGAGGCTTATGAGGTGCTCGAAGCTCTGGAAAGTGGCGATGACGAGAAATTCGCTGAAGAGCTGGGCGACCTGCTACTCCAGGTGACTTTTCACTCTCAGATCGCCTCGGAACAGGGCCGCTTTTCGGTATCAGACGTAATTCGCGCGGTGCACGAAAAGATGATCCGCCGCCACCCGCACGTCTTCGGTGAAAAGCGCGCGAAAGACTCCGCCGAAGTGCTGAAGAACTGGCAGCGGATTAAAGCGCAGGAGCGGGAAGTGAAAAATTCAGGCAGCCCGTCTTCCGCAGCAGATAACAAGCGGGAGTCCGCGCTGGACGGCGTACCGCGAGGCATCCCGGCCACGCTTGAAGGCCTTCAGCTGACGAAGAAAGCAGCTCGCACGGGCTTTGACTGGGATGGGGTCTCTGGAATTTTCGACAAGATAAGTGAAGAAACCAGCGAAATCCGGCACGCATTGAAGTCCGGCAATCAACCGAAGATCGAGGAAGAGCTTGGTGATTTGCTTTTCGCGGCGGTTAATCTGGCGCGCTTCCTGCAAGTGGACCCCGAGATTGCGTTGAAGAATGCCAATGCCAAATTCGTGCGGCGTTTTCAACAAATGGAAGGTCTCGCCGCTGAAAGCGGCCGCGCGTTCGAAGACGTGCCGCGGCCCGAGAAAGAAAATCTGTGGGCCGCAGCCAAGCTTTCCGAACCGGCGCGCACCGAGCCCGATCCAGCTCCTCCGCCAATCTCTGGCAAACAAAATCTCACCGCGCGCAAGGCGGGCCAGCGCCGATGAGCAACGGCATCGCCGTGCGCAAGTGCGTTGCGCTGGAGGAATTTCATGCCTGCGTGGAGCTACAGCGCGAGGTCTGGGGCGAATCGGACTTGGAGATCGAGCCGGTGACCGGATTTGTCGTTGCGGCGCACACCGGAGGGCAGGTGTTGGGCGCGTTCGACGGCGACAAACTCGTCGGTTATACGCTGGCGCTCGTGGGCTTCCAAAAGGGCGTCGTCTACCTGCATTCTCACCACACGGGTGTTCGCCAGGACTACCGCGACCGCGGGGTCGGCCGCATGCTCAAATTATTTCAGCGCGAAGAGGCTTTATGGCGTGGAATTGGTTTTATCCGGTGGACCTTTGATCCACTGGAATTGCGAAATGCGCATTTCAATCTGAATCGGCTGGGAGCGATTTGCCGGCACTACAAACCAAATCTTTACGGCATCACGACCAGTCCGTTGCATCGGGGGCTCGCGACGGATCGACTTCTCGCGGAGTGGCAGCTGGATTCGCCCCGCGTGATTGCCGCTATCAATGATCTTACGGGTGGCCTTGCGAACGGCACCCCGAAGGAATCCGCGAACGCGCCCGCAGAAATCGAACTGCCCGGCGATCTGGAGCGGTGGAAACAGAGCGAACTGGAACAGGTGAAGTGCGTGCAGGATCGCATCCGGGCGGAGTTCACGAAATGGTTCGAACGAGGCTACGCCGCCGTTGGCATTCGTGAGACGCCTAGCGGGGCTGCGTACCTGTTGGGCCCATGGAGCGATTCTTAGAATTGGATATTTGAGACCTGCACCGGGGGAGACGCCCACGCATGCGCATTCGCAAGATCACGTTACGAGAATTGGGCATGAAGTTAATCGCGCCATTCGAGATCAGCAATGGCGTGAGTTACGATCGGCGCATCGTGCTGCTGGAAGCTGACGTCGATGGCGTCAACGGTTGGGCGGAATGCGTGGCCGGGGAAACGCCTCAGTACAGTCCTGAAACCGTCGAGACCGCTTGGCATATCCTGCGCGATCATCTCTGGCCCCTCATGAAAGGGAAGGACTTCGCGAGCGCAGCGGACGTGTCGGCCATGCTCGAATCCGTTCGCGGCCACAACATGGCCAAGGGCGCGCTGGAAGCGGCGGTTTGGGACGCCGAGGCGAAACGCAAAGGCGTGCCGCTGTGGAAACTACTCGGCGGCGTGCGCCAAGAGATCGCCTGCGGGGTTTCTATCGGGATCAAGAAGTCTCTGGACGAACTGGCCGCCGCGGTGAAAAAGGAACTCGACGCCGGCTATCAGCGCATCAAGATCAAAATCAAGCCCGGCAAAGACGTGGAGCAGGTGAAGCGCCTACGCCACGGTTTTCCCAACGTCAAACTCATGGTGGACGCAAATTCCGCGTACCGGCTGGAAGATTGGCCGCTGCTCAAGGAGCTTGACGGCTTCTACTTGATGATGATCGAACAACCGCTCGGCTGGGAAGACATTTACAGTCACGCGGAGCTTCAAGAGAAGCTGGTGACACCGATTTGCTTGGACGAAAGCATTCATACCTTCGAGCAGGCGCGTGCCGCGATCGCGCTGGGCGCGTGCAAGATCATTAATATTAAGCTTGGCCGCGTAGGCGGTTACACGAGTGCGCAGAAAATTCACGATCTCTGCGAGCGGAACGGAATTCCGGTGTGGTGCGGAGGGATGCTCGAATCCGGAATCGGCCGCGCCCACAACATCGCGCTGTCGACCTTGCCGAACTTCGCCCTGCCCGGCGACGTTTCCGCCAGCCGCCGCTACTGGGTAGAGGACATCATCGAGCCGGAAGTGATCGTGTCGCCGCAGGGGACCATTCGCGTGCCGGCCGGACCAGGGATCGGGTTCGAGCCTCGCCTCGATCGTATTGAGAAGCTCACTACGCGAAGCGAACAGCTGGCCTGATTCGGGGCTTGTGCTAACGTATTCTGCCCGAAGAATCCGCAATACCTAAGAGCCTGAAAAGGAGAGGCGCCCGTGTCCAAGACACCTTTGCGCGAGGGAGGCTACGCCGCCCGCATCGCCGTCATTCCTGGTGACGGAATCGGCAAAGAAGTCACGCCCGAAGCGGTGAAGGTGTTGCGCGCCATCACGTCTGCTACTCGTCGAAGCATCGAGTTCATCGAACTGGATTGGGGCGCGGACAAGTACCTTCGCGAAGGTGTTTCCTTGCCGCCCGGTGCCGTGGAGATGCTGCGCGACGAGTTCGACGCTATCCTTTTTGGGGCTCTCGGCGATCCGCGGGTGCCCACCAACCAGCACGCTGCCGACATCCTTCTAGGCCTGCGGTTCAAGCTGGATCTCTACGTGAACTCGCGTCCGGTCGAATTGCTCCACGACCGCCTTACCCCTCTGCGCGATCGAACTGAGCGTGATATCCGCATGGTCGTGTTCCGCGAAAACACCGAAGGGCTATATGTCGGGGTGGGCGGATTCTTCAAGAAGGGCACACCCGATGAAATCGCCCTCCAGGAAGATGTCAACTCGCGCAAGGGCGTGGAGCGGATTATTCGATATGCCTTTGATTATGCCCGGCTGCGCAAACTCAAACGGGTTTGCATGAGCGACAAGTCCAACGCCATGGCCTTCGCGCACGACCTGTGGCAGCGGGTGTTCAAGGAGGTCCGATCCGAATATCCGGACATCGATTCCCGCCACCTTTATATCGATACCCTTGCTATGGAGATCGTTCGCGACCCCGCGCAATTTGACGTGATCGTGACCTGCAACCTCTTCGGCGACATTATCAGCGACCTTGGTGCCCAGTTGGCCGGGGGGTTGGGCCTGGCACCATCCGGGAATGTTCATCCGGGCAGGACTTCGCTGTTTGAGCCGGTCCATGGGTCGGCGCCGAACATTGCCGGCAAGGGAATTGCGAACCCGTTGGGCGCGGTATTGGCGGCAGCCATGATGCTGGAGTTCTTGGGATGGGAGCGCGAGGCTTCGGTCACGCGGGCCGCGGTCAAATCCGCGTTATTCAAGAACTACTTAACATCTGATCTCGACGGAAATCGGACAACGGCAGAGGTCGGCGACTGGTTGGCTGAGTTCGTCACGGAGCAATCAGCGTAGGTCAAGTGTTACTTGAGATCGAATACCGCTAGTCTGAAGCGCTCGTTTTACTCTATCAGCGCTGGCGCGCCAGGCTTGTGATCCCCATGCCGAGCAGGAATCCTCCAACGTGCGCCCACCAGGCGACTCCCCCCGAAGCGGCCATGCCGAGAGAAGAGACCCCTGATGCGAACTGTAGGAAGAACCAAAGGACCAAAATGACGACGGCGGGGATTGGAATCAGGAAAATGAAAACCAGCGTCAGAATCCTCGACTTCGGGTAGAGGATGAGATATGCACCCATGACTCCAGAGATCGCGCCGCTCGCGCCAAGAGAAGGCAGCATCGAGTTCCAGTTGAACAGGACGTGCAGCAGGCCCGCGCCAATTCCGCAAATCAGGTAGAACATGAGATAGGTGAAGTGCCCGTAGAAGTCTTCTACGTTGTCCCCAAAGATCCACAAGAACAACATGTTCCCCAGGATGTGCGCGATGCCTGCGTGCAGGAACATGCTCGAGAGGATCGGGAGAATGGCGGTTTCCAAGGGCGCATGACCTGCGAGTGCGGCAGGGAGGCGGGCAGGAATCGTGGAGTTGGCGAGCAGGAACGCTTTGAACGCGTGAGGTGGCAGCGTGAGCTGATAGATAAACACGGCGAAGTTGGCCAGGATCAGGGCGATGTTGACAATGGGATAGGTCCGGCGCGGGTTGAGGTCTTTGACCGGGATGAACATGCGGCGGCGTCATGGCGCAGAGTAGCGAAACCGAAGGAAATTGAAAATAGGTATTGCATCTCGAGTGTCCGATAATCACGAGCTCGAAGGAATCGCAGTTAACAGAATGTCGGTCGTTCCAAAAGTCGCTGATTACTTCCAATGCACCGCCAGCGAAGCGCTCGTTCGGCGATGAGTGAAACTAACACTTTATATCCTCGTGGCTCTCCTGACCTGCCGCGGGAAACAGTGCCGAGGCATAGCGAACCAGGCCCGCGCTCGCCAATTTTGGATTTGGGGATGGCGCAGCCGTTAAGCCCAGCGGCGCACAACCGACGTATCAAGAAATCGTCGCGCGTTTCGATTTTTTCTTCGGAAAGAATTGCACCCCGTCTGCGCGTATGATAAGTAAAATAGTTCTGCGTGTGCGTGCGGTTCGGACAAATCTGCAGGCGTTCGACGCAGCGTCGGCGCGCCGACAACGAATGCCCGCCCGGGAAACGGAAGCCATCATCCTTAAGACGTACCCTCTGGGCGAGGCGGACCGCCTCGTGAGCTTTCTGGGCCGAAGTTCCGGTCGTGTTCGCGGTGTTGCGGGCGGGGCCCGGCGGCTGAAAAATCGCTACGGCTCTACCCTCGAGGTCCTCTCTCACGTGCGGATCTGGTACGTCGAGAAGGAGACTCGCGATCTCGTCCGCATTCAACAGTGCGAGTTGATTGAATCGTTCAACAAGGCGCAGAGCAACTACGAGCTGAGCACCGGGCTGGCGGTCGTAAGCGAGATCGCGGAGCAGGTGCTGCCCGAGCATGAAGTGGCGGACCCGATGTTCCGCCTCATCCTGCTAACGGCTCGCGAAATCGAACGAGCCGGGGATTGGGTGCTGCCGGTCAGTTACTTTACGTTCTGGACGGTTCGCCTCGGCGGGTGGCTTCCGAGGTTTGATCAATGCTCCCAATGTGGCGATGCCTTCGGGAGCCAGACGGTGTTTTACGCCCCTTGGGAGCCCGGACTGGTTTGTGAGAGATGCCGGCGGCAGGGCATGAGAGCTTTGCATCTGCCGGGCCGGCAGCTGAAGGAAGTTTTCGCCAGCCAAGGACTGGAACAGATTGAGTGCACGGAGCAGCTCAGGTCTGCTGCCAAGGAACTCCGTGAGGCTGCGCTGGACTGGATCGAACATCATACGGAGCGAAAATTGCGAACACGGAAGTTGTTGGAGACGACTTGAAAGCTAAAGTAAAACCTGAAATAAAACTCGCAGGACTCACGTTCCAGGATCTCATTCTGAAGCTCTCGCATTTTTGGGTCCGGCAGGGATGCGTGCTGCAGCAGCCCTACGACGTCGAAGTCGGGGCAGGGACGATGCACCCGGAAACCTTCCTCCGCGTTCTCGGACCCTCACCTTATCGCGTCGCGTATGCACAACCGAGTCGTCGGCCCGCCGACGGCCGCTATGGGGAAAATCCGAAGCGACTTTATAAACACCTGCAATTTCAAGTAATACTTAAGCCTTCTCCGTCAGACGTCCAGGACCTTTATCTAAATAGTCTGGCCGCGATCGGTATTGAACTAAAGGAACACGATATTCGATTCGAGGAGGACAACTGGGAGTCGCCAACCCTCGGGGCCTGGGGCATCGGCTGGCAGGTACTTCTCGACGGGCTTGAGATCACCCAGTTCACCTACTTCCAGCAAAGCGGCGGCATCGACCTCGATCCGATCTCCGTCGAGCTTACGTATGGCTTGGAGCGAATCTGCGCCTTCCTCCAGAATGTCGAGAGCGTCTATGATCTTCGCTGGTCTGCCAATAAAACCTACGGCGAGATACGTCTCGCGGAAGAACAGCAATTCTCGGTGTACAGTTTCGACCTGAGCGATGCCGGCTCTATTCGCGCGGAGTTCGAGTTGCACGAAAAACAAGCTAAAGAACTACTTGATCGTTTTGCATCGTTGAAAGGAAAGGATGACACGCGATTTCCAGTGCTTCCCGCGTACGACCATTGCCTGAAGTGCTCGCACCTATTCAACCTGATGGATGCTCGCGGCGTGATCTCGACCACCGAGCGTGCGGCGCTAATGGGCCGCGTCCGAACGATTGCATGCAGAACCGCCGCCGCCTACCTGCAACAGATCGGTGGTCCCACACTCCGTCGCGAGGTACTGGCATGAGCAAGGGCGAGCGAAAACCCACGACTGCTGGGCCGCAAGAGAAATTGGAACTCTTGTTTGAAGTCGGCTGCGAAGAAATTCCCGCCGGGATGTTGCCGCGCGCCGAGGAGGAACTGAAAGTAAATCTTGAGAAATTGCTTACGACGGAAGACCTCATCGCGGGAATCATTGTTGAAACTTTCAGCGGTCCGCGCCGTCTCACTGTCCACGCCACTGGCTTTCCGATCAAGCAGTCCGATGCCGTAAACGAGATCACCGGTCCCCCGAAGTCCGTAGGTTACGACCAGGTCGGCGAGCCGACACGCGCCGCGGTTAGCTTCGCGGAGAAGCAGGGAATTCGCCTGGTAGATATCTTCATTGTACAAACGCCGAAAGGCGAGTATCTGGCCGCCAAGCAAATCAAACGGGGACGCACCTCGGAGCAGATCCTGAGCGAGATACTGCCGCGAGCCATCCACGATCTTTCCTGGCCTCGCTCCATGACCTGGACCGGTCTGGATGGCGCCCGTTTCATCCGGCCGATCCGCTGGATCGTCGCGCTCCTCGGCGGCAAACCTCTCAAGTTTACCTTCGGCGGAGTCACGGCGGGAGATGCTGCGCGCGGTCATCGCTTCCTGGGCGCATCCGAAATCCGCGTCCTTGGCTTCGCCGACTATGAAAAAAAACTCCGAGCCAACGGCGTGATCCTGCGACCCTCGGAGCGCCGCGAAAAGATCGAACGCGAACTCACCGTACTGGCGAAAAAGGGCGGCTATCGCGTCCACCCGGATTCGGCGCTACTAAACCTCGTTGTCTATCTGAACGAATTCCCGACCGTGATCGAAGGGGCCTTTGACGAAAAGTTCCTAAGCTTGCCGGACGAAATCCTAATCACGGTGATGCGCGGCCACCAGAAGTATTTCGCCGTCGAGAAGCGCAATGGGGACCTCGCCCCCCACTTCCTTGCGGTGATCAATCTCGCGAAAGATCCGAAGGGCTTGGTCCGCGCGGGGCATGAAAGCGTCCTCCGCGCCAGGTTCGCCGATGCGCAATTCTTTTGGGTCGCCGACCAAAAATGTCGGCTCGCCGACTATCTTCCTAAACTGGCCACGATCACTTACGAATCACGGCTCGGTAGTTACGCCGACAAGGTCGAGCGCGTCCGCTCGGTCGCCCGTTGGTTGATGGAGCAGTGGTTCAACCTTGGCGTTCCGCAAGCTCACGTCGCTGACGCCGACCGGGCCGCGGAACTTTCCAAGTGCGACCTCGCCACTGAAATGGTCCGCGAGTTCCCGGAACTACAGGGTATCGTCGGCGGCTTATACGCCCGCGCCCAAGGCGAGGCAGATGACGTCGCCGATGCGATTTACGATCACTATCGACCCGTCGGCCTCGACGATCCCATCCCTCGAAACCTGATCGGATGCGGCGTAGCTCTGGCCGATAAGTTGGACTCCATTGTTGGCTGTTTTGCCGTCGGCATCGTTCCCACTGGTTCAAGTGATGCTTACGCTTTGCGACGATCAGCATTGGGGATAGTTAAGGTTCTACTTGATAAAAAATTGCCGCTCTCTTTATCGCAGGCCATCGGCTCAGCCTCTAAGGCGCTCCATGCCCATGCTCCCAAGCGCACCGTCACGATTGCTCAGCAATCTCAAGTATTAGATTTCATTCTTGATCGCGCCAAGTTTGTTTTCCGCGAACGTGCCGGCTTTAGTTACGACGAGGTCAACGCCGTCTTCCGCGCGGGCGCCGACGATCTTGTCGATGCTCAGAAGCGACTCGTCGCTCTGCGCGCCATCCGCAAGTCGAAGAACTTTGAGCCTCTCACTGTCTCCTTCAAGCGGATTCGCAAGATCATCGAAAAGGCCAACCTCAAGAACGGCGTGGCAGTGAACCCCGAGCTTTTCGAAAACGACGCCGAGAGGGACCTGTTTGCCGCCGGCCGAGAAGCAGCCGCAAAAGTGCAGGCCGACAAGAGAGCCGGGCATTACGAGGAGGCTCTCGACCGCATCGCCGGTCTGCGCAAGTCCGTCGATCGCTTCTTTGAAGAGGTGATGGTCATGGCCGATAACGAAGCGGTGCGGAACAATCGATTAGCGCTATTGTCGGAGCTGTTGCGGGAATTCACGACCGTCGCAGATTTTTCAGAGATCGGCGCGGATGAGCGGCGTTCGATGTAAAGCATTAAGTGAGATCCGGCAATACCTTTTGATCGGCGGTGCGTCGACACGCCGACAACTCAAATGTCACTTTAAGTGTCGGCGCAAAAAAGCTTTTCAGTTATCGCTTCACCGGTTTCGTTCACCACAAATCAAACGCGAGGGATACAGTGACTAAATGGGTTTATTTTTTCGGAGCAGGAAAAGCGGAAGGCGACGGCACCTGGCGCGACGTCCTGGGCGGTAAAGGTGCCGGACTGGCGGAGATGACCAAGATCGGCCTTCCGGTTCCCGCCGGCTTCACCATCTCCACCGAAGCTTGCGATTATTTCTACAAGAATGGCAAGAAATACCCCGCCGAACTGAAGAAACAAGTTGCCGAGAACGTGGTCAAGCTTGAGAAGGTGACCAAAAAGAAGTTGGGTGACCCCAAGAATCCTCTGCTCGTAAGCGTGCGTTCCGGATCGGCCCGTTCCATGCCCGGCATGATGGAGACGATTCTTAACCTAGGTTTGAACGACCGCTCCGTGCAGGGCCTCGCCGCCAGCGTCAAAAACGAGCGTTTCGCCTACGACGCCTACCGTCGCTTCGTTCAAATGTATTCCAGCGTCGTCATGGAACTCCCCAAGGAAGACCTCGAGCATCGCCTCCGCGCCATGAAGGAAAAACTGGGAGTCAAGGACGACACCGCCGTCCCCGCCAGCGGCTGGAAAGAACTAGTTGCCGAGTACAAAGCCTTTTTCCGCGAGAAAACCGGCAAGGATTTTCCAGAAGATCCGATCGAGCAACTTTGGGGCGCGGTTGGCGCCGTGTTCGGCTCCTGGATGGCCGAGAAGGCGGTCACCTACCGGCGGGTAGAAAAAATCACCGGCCTTTTGGGCACCGCTGTCAACGTCGTGCAGATGGTCTTTGGTAATACCGGCGACAATTCCGGCACTGGAGTGTGCTTCACTCGCAACCCCAGCTCCGGAGAGAAGGTGTTCTACGGCGATTACCTCGTCAATGCCCAAGGCGAAGACGTTGTAGCCGGCATCCGCACACCGATGCACCTCACAGAAATGAAAAAGATCATGTCCAAGGTGTATGGTCAACTCGAAAAAGTTCGAGAAAAACTTGAGCATCACTACCAGGACATGCAAGACATGGAGTTCACCGTCGAAGACGGTACTCTCTACATGCTCCAGACCCGCACCGGCAAGCGCACTCCTTCTGCCGCTTTCCGCATGGCTGTCGATATGGCCAACGAGAAGCTCATCGACAAGGAAGAAGCGATCATGCGCATCAAGCCGGAAGACATCGAGCGCCTGTTCTATCCCGTCATTGACACCAAGCTCGACAAAAAATCGCTCGAGTCCAGGATTCTGGGCAGCGGCATCAACGCCGTTCCGGGCGCCGCAGTGGGTAGGATTGTATTCAGTGCACAGGAAGCCGAAGACTGGGCCAAGAAAGGCGAGAAGGTCATCCTCGTCCGCCGCGAAACCAGTCCTGAAGACGTTGGTGGTATGGCGGTGGCGCAGGGGATTTTGACCGCCACGGGGGGCAAGACCAGTCACGCCGCGGTCGTCGCCCGCGGTTGGGGCAAATGTTGTATCGTCGGCGCGGAAAAATTCAACATCGAATACAAATCCAAGACCATGACTGTCGGCGGCAAGACCGTGAAAGAAGGCGAGTGGATCACACTCGACGGAGGAGAGGGCATCGTCTACTCCGGTCAAATGGACCTCGTCACCCCGAAGTTTCCCCCCGCCTACGAGACGCTCATGAAATGGGGCGACGGTATGCGCCGCCTGGGCATCCGCACCAACGCCGACACGCCGCAAGACGCACGCAGGGCCCGCGAGTTCGGCGCCGAGGGCATTGGCCTCTGCCGCACCGAGCACATGTTCTTCACCGACTTCGAATTCCCAGAAAAGGGTCAAGAGCGCCAGCGCGCCATCCAGGAGATGATCCTCGCCGACACCAAGGAAGCAAGGGTTAAAGCTTTAGATAAACTCTTGCCGTTTCAGCGCCGCGATTTCATCGGCATCTTCAAAGCGATGGACGGCTTCCCGGTGACCATCCGCCTCATCGACCCGCCGCTTCACGAATTTGTTCCGCACGATCGCAAGAAGCAGGAGGAGTTGGCCAAGGATCTCGGGCTTAGCGCCGACGTTGTCGCCCGCCGCGTCGAGCAACTTCACGAGTCAAATCCGATGCTCGGCCATCGGGGCTGTCGCCTGTGTATCACCTATCCGGAGATTCTCGAGATGCAGGTGCGCGCCATCATCGAGGCGGCGATCGAGTGCAAGAAAGCAGGTGTTAAAGTTTTACCTGAGATCATGCACCCGTTGGTTCTTGACAAGAAAGAGTTCTCCATCTTGGAACAAAGCACACGGCGAATCGCCGATGACTTGATCAAGAAATCTGGAGCGAAACTTGAATATCTGGTCGGAACCATGATCGAGCTCCCGCGCGCGGCATTGCTCGCCAACGAAATTGCCGAACTCGCTGAGTTCTTCTCCTTCGGTACCAACGACCTGACGCAAACCACGATGGGCCTCTCCCGCGACGACGCGGGCCGCTTCCTGCCGGACTACGTGGACGAGAAGAAGGCTGGGGTCTTCGCTTCCGATCCTTTCCAGTCCCTCGACACGAAAGGAGTTGGCATGTTGATTCGCTGGGGAATCGAGAAGGGACGCGAAAGTCGACCAAAACTAAAAGTGGGCATCTGCGGCGAGCACGGTGGCGATCTCGACAGCGTGAAGTTCTGCCACGCCGTTGGCATGGATTACGTTAGCGCTTCGCCGTACCGCGTGCCGATCTCGCGCCTCGGCGCAGCTCAAGCGGCAGTTGAAGAAAAGAGAAACGCAAAGAAGAAGCGCAAGTAGTCCCCGAGAACGCTTTCACAACACGGGGCGGAATCTAAACAAACACGAGAGCTGTCGGCGCGGCGACAAGTTTTCGCGCCGACAGAGTTGGTGATGGCGTGCAACGTATTTGAGCAGCGGCAGCCACTTTGCTTTTTGGCCGGCGCAGATCGCGGCGGTGTGCCTGGTTTGCCGAAAACGCTCCTTAGCGAGGTGTCCTACTCGGGCTGCCTCTTGGTTCAAAACTCGGCAGACAGCACGACGGCAACGATTTCAAAGTCCAACAGATCCTCCCAGTGGCTGGTCCACTCCGCCAGCAATTCTCGACGATCGGCTTCCATCAACTGAAAGCAGCAAGCGTCTGAAAGGTCGACCCAGCTTGCGCGATATCTGACTACCTCCGGCATCGTTGTTCCGTTGGTCCGAAATCGTTTTTCAATGGGTCCCGCATCGCCTCCCCTGAACCGTTCAACGACCACAAGGAGCATAGCCGCTCCCGCAGACGACCACCGCGGGCCACGGAAGTGCTACGTCGGCATCTTGAAGAAGAAATAGAGCCCCAGAAAAAAGAAAATAATGTCCGGCGCCCATCCCGCCAGCAAGGGTGGCAACTGCCCGACTCCACCCATGGCCGTCAGCAATTCGGCTCCGAGCCAATACAAGATTCCTATGGCCACGCCAACTGCCACCCCGCCAATCGCGCCTCGTGTTCCCACCAGGAAAGCGAAGGGAAACGCAAGAAGCATGCTGATCGGCGCAATCAGGGGGAACGCCAGCTTACGATGCAGCTGCACTGTCAACGTTGCAACGTCAAAGCCCGCGCGATGAAGCCCGTCGATGTACCGACGCAGTTCGCTCCAGTTCATCTGGAATGCTTGACGCACTTCGCGATGGAAGTAGGAGGGAGGTTCTGTAAGTTCAGGTAAATCTTTAACATTGAAACGGTCGTATCGGGTGATTACGCCGTGGGAAAAATCGCGTACCCACCCGGATTCCAACACCCACAGGTTTTGCGTCTCCGACCATTGCGCCCTCGCCGCAAATACGCGTCGCCGCACCTGAAAGGTGTTCGGATCGATCTCCAGGACGCTGAGGCCGCCGAACAGACTTTGATTGGGATCGAACAAATCATAATTGTAGATCTTCGCATTCTCACCGAAGATCCAGCGCTCCGGCTGTGTGTAGGTCTGCGGCGGACGGCCCTTGATTTGGTTTCGCAGTGCGTCCTGCCGCTGGTTCGCATACGGCAAGTAAGTGTCGTCCAGCAGAATCATCGCGGATGCCAATACGATGCCAGCCAGGACCAAGGGTGCCGCCAGGCGGTAGAGGCTCATCCCACTGGCCTTGCACGCCACGATCTCATTGTTCTTGCTCATGACGCCGACGGTGACCAACGTAGCCACCATCGCGGCCAGTGGTGCGAGCTGATATAGAAGGTAAGGCGTAAGGTTGCGGAAGTAATCGACCACAATAAAAAAGGGCACGCGGTGCCGCGCGATGTCGTCCAGCAGCTCAAAGAACGTGAACGCCTCAAACAGGAAAACGAACGCGCCCATCAGCAATCCGAAATACGAGAAAAAGCGCCGCAACAAATAAAGATCCATCAACCGCGGAAAGCTTCCGCTGGATTCCGCGGGTGTTTCGCTGACCGGGCGTCCCCCGTTTGCCGCTCGCGCCGCAGCGGCTCGGGCGCGGGCTCGCCGAAGTTGCCGGAGACGAAACCATATGCGGAATCGGGCCAGCGACTGAAACCAGCGCATTTCTCCATGGAATTGCTCCATCCGCGGGAGCAGCGCCAGCCCGCAGATCACCAGCAGCACATTTCCCATCCACATGCCAATCGCCGGCGGAAGAGTTCCTTCGCGCGCCAGGCCGCTCCCAAAGATCAGCAGCAGGTAGTACGCGGCGATCAACAATACGGCGATCAGGGATCCCGCGGCGCGGCCGCCACGCCGGGGTTGCGCACCGATGGGTACCGCGATCAACGCGAAAGCAAAGCATGCAGCAGGGAATGCAAAGCGGCGCTGCAACTCCACGCGAGCCTCGCGCCAATTTGGGCCGGCGTCTGCCGCCAGCTCTCGAACCGAGCGCTCGTCGTTCTTGATCTGACGCTCCTGTTGCGCCGGAACAACTCCGGTCACTTCGATCGGCCAATCGCTTTGGCCGAAAGCCGTCACCGAGTAGTGGTCGGGATCGCTCCGATCGAATTCGTGTGTTGTTCCGCCCCTCAAATGCAGCTCCAGCTTGCCCTGCTCCGGCGCTGCGATTACAATTGCGCTCTCCGCGAGGGTCAGGCGCGAACCGTTTTCTCCGCCGGTGTCCGCCAGAAATACGCCGCGCCACTGCGTGCCGCTGGCGGAAATATCGTTTACGTAAAGCACCTCATGGGGGAAGCGCTCGTCGAAGACGCGTGGTTGCACGGCGAAGTTGATTTGCGAGGAGAGTAGTTCGGTCTCCAAGCTTCGAAAGGTGTGCAGCGCCAGGGGCGAGACCCAGAGTGTCATGGCCAGCGTTACGATCGCGCCGGTGGTAGCCAATACGCCAACCGGTAGCAACATTCGCCGGCGGCCGATGCCCAAGGCGGTCATCGCGATGATTTCGCTGTCCGCCGACATGCGCCCCAGACCTAGGAGCACGCCGATCAGGATGGCCATCGGAAGCGTGAACGCGAAAACACCGGGGAAAATGCACAAGAACAGTTCCGCGATTTGGGCGCCGGACCCGGTATGCCGCACGAACAATGCGGTCAGGCGAACGAGTTGGGGCACGAAGAAAACAAAAGTGAAAACGATAAGTCCAAGGAACGCATGACGAAAAATTTCGCGGACAATGTAGCGGTCCAGGATGCGCATGACAAGAACGCTGAGTGTAGCACGAGCGCCGCTCTGGCGCGGCGCAGGCGCGTGCAATGAATCGCATTCATCTGGTGGTTTTGTGGCATATGCACCAGCCGCAGTACCGCGATCCCGAGAGCGGCCGCTACGTGCTTCCCTGGACGCGCCTTCACGCCGTAAAAGACTACTGGGGCATGGTGCGCGTGCTTCAGGAGACCCCCGGGTTTCACGCTACCTTCAACGTTGTGCCGTCGCTCGGAATGCAGATCGAGGAATACGCGAGCGGGAAATTCAATGAGCCGTGGTTCGCGCTGGCCTTCAAGAAAACCGAGGAGCTCACGCGAGAAGATAAAGCGGAGATTCTCGCGCGCGCATTTCAGCTTAATCACGAAAGACTACTGTCTCGCTGGCCGCGGTTCATTGAACTCCTGGAATGGTCGCGGCCTGCCGGAGGTGCTCAGGCACTGGTCACCTTCACGACGCGCGACTGGCGCGACCTTCAAGTACTTTCTCAACTTGCCTGGATGGACGAAGAGTGGTTCACGATGGATGACGTCACCTGCAGGCTGGCGAGCAAGGGAAAGGATTTCACTGAGCTCGATAAAATTGCGCTGCAAGCGAAGCAGATGGAATTGTTGAATCTGGTTCTTCCCATCTATCGCGCCGCGGCGCAAAGCGGCCAGATCGAAATCAGCACCACGCCGTTCTATCATCCGATCCTTCCTCTTGTTTGCGATTCGGACATTGCGCGTGTCGCGAATCCCGGCACGCCACTGCCTCGACGCGCGTACCGCCATCCGGAAGATGCGCGCGAGCAGCTTCGCCGAGCGCGCCTTTATCACGAGCGCGTCATGGGTTCCAAGCCTGCTGGACTGTGGCCATCAGAAGGATCCGTTTCTGATCAAACCCTTACAATTGCAGTCGAAGAAGGCTTTCAGTGGTTCGGCACCGACGAAGGAGTGCTCGGCCGGACGCTCAACGTGGGTTTTTTCCGCGATGCGAACGGGATCCCGGCGTGCGCCGACCGCCTGTATAAACCTTGGCGCGTGCAAATCGGCGGTAATAGCATCACTGGATTGTTTCGCGATCATCAACTCTCCGATCTGATCGGCTTTGTCTATAGCCGCATGGACGCGACTGCCGCGGCGCAGGATTTGCACGGCCGTCTGCGAAACATCGGCGAACGTGTGCAGAGCGCGGACCCGTTGACGGTTTGCATTTTTCTCGACGGCGAGAATGCGTGGGAGTACTACGCTGGGAACGGCCGCGAATTTCTGCGCCAGTTTTACAAGCGGATCGCCAACGATCAGGACTTTCGCGCGCTCACCGCGAGCGAAGCGATCGCCGCCGCCAACAACATTCCCACGACCGGCGGGATTTTTCCGGCATCGTGGATCAACGCAAATTTCGACGTCTGGATCGGGCACGCCGAAGACGTTGCGGCGTGGGAGCTTCTGTGGGACGCGCGCCAGACATATGCGCGCGCGGTGGAGGCTCGTGAGCAATCGCGGAGCGATGCGCCAACTGCGGAAGCGCTGAACCAGGCCTTCGAGTCTTTGCTCGCGGCCGAGGGCAGTGATTGGTGCTGGTGGTTCGGCCCGGAACATAGCACCGCGAACGATGCCGAGTTCGACGCGCTGTTCCGGAGGCACCTGACGGGAATTTACATCGCCCTCGGTCAGGTCGCGCCGTCGGATTTGGCGAAACCTATCAAACGAAAACCGGAGCACGCCCTGCAGATGATGCCGACGGCGTTCCTGAGGACGACGGTGGATGGGCGCGAGACCTCTTATTTCGAGTGGCTGGGCGCTGGTCTGTATTCTCCAGAGCGGCGCGGTGGCGCGATGCACGGGCGCGTATTTTACTTGCGCGAATTGCGCTACGGATTCGAAGAAGACCGGCTCTGCGTGTGCATCGATCCATTCTTAGCGGTGCTTTCGGAAATGGCTGATCCGGAATTTCGCATCACCATCGGCGGCGCGGAAGAGTTGACCGTGGTCGTCAACCTGAATCGCGGGAGGCTCAAGGAATTCGCCGTGGAGACCGGCCGCGTATGCCTGCTCAATCCAGACGACGTGGCCAGCGCGGCATTCGATCGCATGCTTGAAGTTTCCGTCCAGCGCGGCAAACTCAATTTGAAAGGGCAGAAGACGCTGAGGCTCGGCGTGGCACTTTGGCATGGGGGCTTGCCCGTAGATGTGCTTCCGGCAGAAGGATTCCTGGAAATTGCGCTCGGCGACGAGGGTG
>Ga0182018_10000955_pt1 | contig 35144 bp, 24 predicted proteins | sample 812P2MmetaG_FD_120490 | JGI IMG/M metagenome (GOLD analysis project Ga0182018, IMG submission 120490) | Permafrost microbial communities from Stordalen Mire, Sweden - 812P2M metaG | ecosystem: Environmental > Terrestrial > Soil > Wetlands > Permafrost | place: Sweden: Stordalen | collected...
GATCTTGCCGAACTGGCTGATGACCATCATCTCCGTGGTGTCGTCGACGAGGTTGATGCTGGTGACCTTGCCGATCTTGGCGGAGGTCTTCATGTTGATGACGCCCTTGCCGCCGCGGCCGGTCAACCGGTAGTCCTCAAGCGGGGTGCGTTTCCCGTAGCCGTTTTCGGCGATCGATAGAATCAGCCCCTCCTTCTCGACCACCTCCATGCCCACCAAGTAGTCGCCGTTCGCCAGATCCATGGCGCGGACCCCGCGAGCCTGGCGGCCCATCGCCCTCACCTGGCCTTCCGCGAAACGGATGGCCTGGCCCATGTGCGAGCCCAAGAACATGTAGTTAGCGCCGTTGGTAATCTTGGCGCCGATCAGTTCGTCGCCCTCGTCGAGCGAAACCGCAATGATGCCGCGCGCCATGGGATTGTCGAACTCCGCCAGTTCCGATTTCTTAATGACGCCGTGTTTGGTCACCATCACCACGAACTGGTCGTGCACGTCCAAGTCCTTCACCGCCAGAAACGCTTTGACGGTCTCATCCGGCTGCAGGTTGATGAGATTCGAAATGTGTTTGCCCTTGCCTGTGGTGGAAGCGTCGGGAATCTCGTACGCTTTCTTCCAGTAGACTCGTCCGCGCGTGGTGAACAGCAGCAGGTGGTTGTGCGTGGAGGTCACGATGAGGTGCTCCACGAAGTCCTCGGCTCGCGTGCCCATGCCGATGCGGCCTTTGCCGCCGCGGGTCTGCCGGCGGTAGGTGTCCACGGAAGTGCGTTTGAGATAGCCGCCGCGGGTGACCGTGAGGGCCACGTCTTCCACGGCCACCAGGTCTTCCAGAAGAATCTCGCCGGTGTCTTCGATGATCTCGGTGCGCCGCGCGTCGCCGTAATCCTTCTGGACTTCGCGCAGTTCCGTGACAATGAGGTCGCGCAGCACCTTGTCCGAGCCCAGGATTTCCAGAAACCCTTCGATGCGCTTCTGGATTTCCGCCAGTTCATCCAGAATCTTCTGCTGCTCCATGCCGGTCAGCCGCTGCAATTGCAGCTCGATGATGGCCTGGGCCTGCTTTTCGGTAAACTCGAATCGGGCAATCAGGCCGTCGCGCGCTTCCTTCGGCTGCTTGGCCGCGCGGATAATGCGGATCACCTCGTCGATGTTCTGCAGGGCCTTCTGAAAGCCCAGCAATAGGTGCTCGCGGTCCCGCGCCTTGCGCAGTTCATATTCCGTGCGCCGGCGGACTACATCGACCCGGTGCTCGATGAAGAACTTGAGCATGTCCAGCAGGCCCAGCTCGCGCGGCTGGCCGTTCACGATGGACAGCATGATCACGCCGAACCCCACCTGCATCTGCGTATGCTTATACAGGTTGTTGAGCACCACTTCGGCCTGCTCTCCGCGCTTCAGTTCGATCACCATGCGCATCCCGTCGCGGTCGCTATGGTCCTGCACATCGGAAATGCCCTCGATGCGTTTCTCGTTCACCGCGGCGGCGATCTGTTTCAGCAGATTCGCCTTGTTCACCTGGTACGGGATTTCGGTGACGATAATCTGTTCCTTATCCTTCCCGACGCGCTCGATGGCGGCCTTGGCTCGTATCTTAAGCTGCCCGCGCCCCCGAACGTACATATCGTCGATGCCCTGCCGTCCCAGAATGGCCCCGCCCGTCGGGAAATCGGGACCTTGCACGAACTCCCGGATCTTGGGAAGCTGCGCCGTCGGATTCTGCACCAGGTATATGGTGGCTTCCACAATTTCCTTCAGATTGTGCGGCGGAATGTTGGTCGCCATCCCCACCGCGATACCCGCCGACCCGTTCAGCAGCAGGTTGGGCATGCGTGCGGGCAGCACTTCCGGCTCCACTTCGCTTTCGTCGTAGTTCGGGCGGAAATCGACGGTTTCCTTGTCCAGATCTTCCAGCAGGGTGGTGGCGATCCACGAAAGACGGGCCTCCGTGTACCGCGAGGCCGCGGGGGAATCGCCATCCACCGAACCGAAGTTTCCCTGCCCCGCCACCAGCGGATAGCGCATCGAGAAATCCTGCGCCAGGCGCACCAAGGCGTCATACACCGCCATGTCGCCGTGCGGGTGGTACTTACCCATGACGTCGCCGACGATTCTGGCGCACTTGCGCGTCGGCTTGTTGGGCGCGAGGCCCATCTGCTGCATGGAATACAGAATGCGGCGATGCACCGGCTTCAGACCGTCCCGGATGTCCGGCAACGCGCGTCCCACAATTACGCTCATGGCGTAGTCGAGGTAGGACCGCTTCATCTCGTCTTCAATGTTGGTCGGGATGAGGTTCTTATTGCCGTCTACGGGCGGACCTTGCGGCGGGTTTTCCTGATCGGCCAAGGGATCTCCTGAATGGGGGTGTAAGTGTCTATTTTACCAAGAATTTACTGACGAGTGAAGAGGATCGGGTCTTCGCTCTTTCTTCGAGTTACGGACGGGGCGCGGCGCGGTCTGGCAGGAATCGTATAGAGTGAATGCTGGAAGACTCATGAGCAAGGAATTCGTTGAACGCCGGGATGGGAGCTTCTACCTGATCGGAAGCCGCGTCCCCTTAGCCCACATCGTGCGGGAATTTCAGCGCGGGGAGTCCCCGGAGGCTCTTCGGTCGCATTATCCGGCACTGAGCCTCGAGCAGGTTTATGGGGCGATCACCTTCTATCTTGGAAGTCAGGAAGATGTGGAAGGGGACATTTTGGAACGCGAGCGTGAAGAGGATGCTTTCACCGCTGCCCATCCAACACCTCCCGAAGTCAGGACTGCGTTTTGAGCGTATGCGGCAGCAAACCGTTTCGCGACGAAGCTGACGGATGATCCGCTTCCTGGCGGACGCCAGTCTCTACGATGGGATTGTCACCGGCGTGTCTCCGCCGTGAGCCGGCAATCGACTTTCTTTCGGCCCATGAGGCCACACTGGAAGGAGTTCCCGACCCCGAAGTGCTGGCCTTCGCCACGCGGACGATGCCTCGCCACTTCGGCGACTTCCCTGAAGCGAATGGTCAGTGTTCGGGTGTCTTTCTCGTCAAGCAGAGGGCCCCTTGGCTGATGTCATTGACGCGCCGGTGCTGATATAGTCTGCTTCGGAAGCCGACGAATGGGAGAACCGGGTCGTGGAGATTCCTCAGCCATAACCGCCAGCCGCCCTGCACTGCCCCTGCGAGCGCGACCGCGAGTTCGAATCCCGACTAGAGTTTTGATACTTGGCTCCCCAGTCTGGACACATTTCGAACTTTTGCGGCCCAATTGGCCCTGTGATCGAACCCGGCAACACCCACTGTTTTCAGAATGATCGGCGTGAGCGGCCAACACCTGTCCACGCCGGGCCCCCAGCTTGGACACGTCTCGAACTCGTTTGAAACCAGAGTTCTCGCGCTCCTCGGCGTCAACCGCCTCCTTGGACCAGCGTCGGGTTTGTCCATCCTCGCGCGGCGCAAAACGACTCCAGTGCGGTCTCATGCTCGCGAAACAACCGCAAGGTGCTGAGAGGATAGCGCAGTCTCCTAATCACTCTATCGATGCGCAGATCGCCAGCTTCCAACCAGCGGTCTGGAAGTGTGATCCTAAGCGTTTGTGCCGAGATCTCGCCTGCAAGTAGCGCAACCACTGGGTCGGCTTTAAACACATGTCGGGCAAACGACAAAACAAGCAGCCTAACGACCCAATCAGAACTGATGAGATCCAGCTTTCGCAAAGGAAGAGATTCTCTCAGACCCTGCCGCACGAAGTCCCGCATGCGACGATAGTCTATGGCACCCCTGATCTCCACTGCGGAACTGAGTTGGTCCAATTCGTTGGATGTGTACTTCCGGAGATTCAGAATGAGACCCGTCACTTCGTCGGCACCGAGAGCAACGGAGTTCAACTCCGGCAGGGTATTCAAGAACACGCCCCATGGAAAGAGCCGCCGATAGTCTGTGCTTTCGGTAGTCGAGTGCACAACCGCACCGGCAGTAATTGCCTTGTCGCGCAGCCAGTGGACTGCATAAACGTTATTCTCGGGCAGACCGGCAGAATAGCGAAAGCCTTTTATGAAGCCCCACAAACCATAAGCCAAAGCGTATTCGGTGTCATCCATCGCGCCGATCTCTCTGCGCGACCGAGCATCAGCACGAATGCCAAGCTTCCTGATTTCTTCAGCTAGCATGGCGGTTACGGGACGCTGTTCCAGAGCAGCCAGTGCAAGCTTGAGTTTGCTCAGGCTGTTGTTGGCCCAGAAATGATCCATCAGCCCTGGATAGGAGAACTGAAAAGCGATAAAGTCGGCCAGCTTGCGCGCGTTGGACCCACCATCTGCAGATGACTGATAAAGCCAATCGACGAAGATTGGAAGCATAACCGCCAAACGTTCTTGATCGTCTAGGTCCGCAAACTTTGGTGCCTCAACAGTTTGAGCAATCTTCAGCCACGCCTCGATGATTGGTGACCGAAACGGCAGATATTCAGGCTTGCGAAAGAAGATCCGTGTATCGTTGCAAGCAATGCTGCCAAGGCACTCGAAGGACTGAGATGCCTCGGGATCAGCTAGCGCGCGCGGATTACAGAGGAAGTAGCCCCCAGTGTCGGCCGCTCGCGATGAGGCGGCGATGAGCATCGTCATGTCAGCGCAGTAAATCTCCATCCCGACCACCTACTTTGGATTCTAGCCCATGGCCGCCGATAATAAACTCGAACTGGTCGTCACCGTCGAGGTGCACAAAAGCCAATCAGTCCATCAAGAGCATCAACGCCAGTCTGTCGAGTATGGAAGCGTCCGCCACCAAGAGCGCGAAAGGAGCCACCCAGGGCGTCGACGGCATGATCGGACACCTGAAATGATAGCAACCTTCGGTGTTTCCCGAAGACCCCAGCGAGGATTCGAACCTGATTGCAAAGGCTTTAGCGTTTTCTCGCCAGCGACCGTCCAATGAGATCAATGCGTTGCGATTTGGCTCCCCAGTCTGGACACGTTTCGAACATTTGCGGGCCAGTTGTCCCTCTGATCGAACCCGCAGACATCCATTGTTTTCAGATCGATTCGAGCACACCGCCGACGCTTGTCCATGGTGGGCACCCAGTCTGGACACGTCTCGAACTCACCAGGGGAACGCAGGATTCCGCCCAAAGCCTGAACATCGGTAAACGCTACGCAACTACTCGCGGCCAATCACCCCGGAAGAAGCCATCCAGCAGTCAGACGCGCTCTCTAAGCGTGGGATCTCATTGGATATTCCAGCTTTGCGTACCAGTCACCTCGCCCTTGAGGCGTGAGATCCAGCACGTGCCAGATCGGACTCATCAGATCTATGCCGCGCTCCTTGATCTCCGGAGACATCCGTGGATGCGCCGTGTAGAAATGGTGAACGGCGGCGTCGCTATCGCGATTGAAGACCGAAATCGTAGAATCCTGGTTGCCCTCCCGGTCTTCGCTTCCAAGATCGTATTTGAACGTGCTATCTCCCGCGCTTAACAAACGCAGCCGGTTCCACCCGCGGGCGCGCGCATGCGCTCGCAAGGCCACCGGATCGGCTGCGGCGACAATCGCAAAGTCTACGTTTTGGGAAATGTGGTGAGCCACTCCGTTTATGCCGTCGATCCAAGCGGTGCACATCGGACACGGCTTGGTCTGACGTTTCCCGTACATTAGGTGGTAAATCACCAGCGGCCTGCCCGCCGCGGTGAACAGTTCGCTCAGCCGGACGGTTCGCGTTGGTGCATCGCCTGAATCCAGGTCAACCGGACCTTCGATAAATTTGTAGTCCTCCAGCGCCGGACCGGGCGGAAGATGGCGACGCAGCTCGGCTACGCGCTCCCGATGGCGCATCAGTTCGATTTCAGCCAGGCGGAGCTCTTCGCGCTTGCCCAGGTACTCGGCCGATTCGTTGGTCAGGTTCGTTTGGCGAAATGTGCCTTCGATTGTCTCGTGTACCATTCGCGCTTCTCCCTCAAAAACTATCGAGCTTCGGATACCAGTCCGTGCCGCGGCCTTCCGGCGTCATGTCCAGCATTAGCCATAGAGGATCGAGGTCTGGGGCGCCTCGCGGATCTTGTCCGGGATCGGCCATCGTTCCGCTCATCTCGGCGCTGTAGAAATGATGTATGACTCCATCGCGCCGGCTGAAGACGCTGAAGCCGGGGACATCGGCGTCTTCTGGGTTTACATAGGTGCGAGTGTAGTCGCCGGACCCATCGGAAATGAACGGCAGATTTGTGAAGCCGCGTTGATTCCTGTAATCGATCAGGCGCTCGATGGGCGAGCGGGCAGTGACGGCAACGGCAACGCGCTGGCGAAGGTTGATCGCGATCCCGTTCCAGGCGTTTAGGAACGATGTGCACATCGGGCACGGCGCTTTGCGTTGCGGACCGTACATCATGCTGTAGATCATGAGCGTGTGTTTGTCGCCAAAAAGACTCGAGAAACGGGTAGAGCCCGTTTCGGAGGCTAAAAGGAAGTCCTGAGGAATCTCACCGCCCTTAGGCAGCGCGCGCCGCTGTGATGCAACGCGCTCCAGGTGGCGACGCAACTCGATCTCCTCGACTATGAGCTCATTGCGAGCCGCGCGATACTCCGCGCTTTCGTTGGGATGGTGAGCCCTGTTGGCTGCCGCCAGATCCTGAGCAGGAACGAGCTTTTGCGTGTCAGGCATGAGGACTCCACGGTGACCGAACATTCTTCGGATGCCTTGCTCGGCGATGAAGGCCTGAAGGATCCGTGCACAAATTTTACCGCTACTCCCCATTGTATTCCCGGGCGTTGCAGGAACGCCCTATCCGGGAACTGGCAAGTTTGACGAAAAGTGAACGAGAATACACTCGCTGCCGACATTGCCGACCACGGCGGGCAGATCCTCCCTGACGTCGCAGTGTAGAGCAAAGTCTCCCGACTCCCAGATGGCTATCCGGAAGTTGATACGCATAGTGGACCAGTGCCCATTCGTTTGCGGGATGCTGGTCGGATGAATTCGCTGTCGGGAGTTCGAGTCCACGCCGGGGTCACTGTCAAGCGAGCCATCCCTGCAAGAAACGTCTGAAATGCTCGTAATGAAATCAATCAGATAGCGTGAAAGTCGAGAAGTGTCAATTTGGCTCCCCAGGTAGGACTCGAACCTAGCAACCCTTCGGTTAACAGCAAACCCGGCTGTAGTCGCCTCACGTTGCAAACACCACACTTACACGCGCGGAAAACGGATTATCGCGTTAATTGGGGGGACTCTGGGGGGACTCCTACCGGAGGCCTACTTACTTCGGCCGCGGGATGGCGCCCCCGGCCACGGTTGACCCAGTACGCGGCGCGTAGTATGTTTAACGTGTATGATCCGCTCGTTCCGAAGCCCGGAAACCAAGGCGATCCACGAGGGATTTGGCAGCCGGAAGTTTCGCGGGATCGAAGAGCAGGCACGCAAGCGGCTGCGCTGGCTGGACGCCGCCACGAGTCTCACCGATCTGGGAGCCATTCGAGGCAACCGGTTGGAGGCACTGAAAAGGGACCGGATCGGCCAGCATGGCATTCGGATCAACGACCGTTGGCGGATCTGCTTCACCTGGCGTGACGGCAACGCGCACGAAGTCGAGATAGTGGATTACCACTGAGAGAGAGAACCATGGCACAGCGTAGGAAACTGCCGCCCATCCACCCGGGCGAATTACTTCGTGATGAACTCGGTGAGATCGGTGTCAGCCTCAACGAGTTGGCGCGCGCACTCCGGGTTCCGATGAACCGGATCAGCGCGATCGTCAACGGCAAGAGGGCAATCACCGTGAACACCGCGATGCGTCTGGCCCGGTATTTCGGCACATCGCCGCAGTATTGGCTGAATCTTCAGGTCGCCTACGACCTCGAGGTCGCCGGGCAGGAGATTCAGCCACAGATCGAAAAGGAAGTACTACCGCGGACCGCCGCCTAAGAACCAAGTCTGGTTGTACGAATGACGTCGACGCGCGCACAGCCGCTTCGGCTAAGGCGCCAAGTCTATCCTCCAGAATTTGAGTAGCCGGTACCAAGCGCGTTGCGTTGTTGCCAAGCAGGCAACCAGTGGGTTTCAGTTTTCAAAGACCGGACAGCGACTCTCAGGATAATGGAGCTGCAATCGCAAATAGAAATGGGGAAATCGCGGGCGCCCCGCCTGCGGCGCCACATGCCTCCCTCGTCTGCAATCGTCACCATAGCGGAGCTCCCCTCGAAAGTCTTCCCGGGGGCGGCGAGCCGCCTTTGCAAATATGCAGTTGTAATGCATAATTGCAAGTGGAGGTCCGTCGGTGCGTCGCCGTTACATTCCGCGTGCGTTGGAGCCAGTTCTGCGAAAGGCTGCCGCCCAGTTCCCAGCGGTGGTCCTGACGGGGCCACGCCAATCGGGCAAGACCACACTGCTGAAGCATGTCTTTGGCGAAGCGTCCGGCTATGTCTCGCTGGAGCCGCCCGACGTGCGCGCCGCGGCGGCGGCTGACCCGCGTGGTTTTTTGGAGATGCACCCGGCGCCGGTCATCTTTGACGAGGTTCAGTACGCGCCGGATCTGTTGCCGTACATCAAGGAGAGCATCGATGAACACCGAAACGCGCGCGGTCAGTACTTTCTGACGGGATCGCAGAATCTTCTTCTGACCGGGCAAGTCACGGAATCGTTGGCCGGCAGGGCGGCAATGCTACGGCTATTGCCGGTCTCACAACGCGAGGAGTTCGGGAGGTTGCTCGACTCGCTGCCCTGGGAACGGCAGAAGACGAATCCTGCCGTCAACCGCATCGCGCCGCCGGATCTGTGGCAGAGCTTTCTACGCGGCGCATATCCGGAACTTGTCGCCGAACCGGATCGAGACATCTCGCTCTGGCATTCCAGTTACGTTCAGACGTACCTTGAGCGCGACGTCCGCTCGCTGCGCCAAGTTGGCGACTTGATCTCGTTTCAGAGTTTCCTGCGCGCACTTGCCGCCCGGACCGGCCAACTGCTCAATCTCACCGACGTTGCACGCGACCTTGGGATCGCGGTGAATACCGCCAAAGCATGGCTCTCGGTGCTCGAAGCTACTTTCCAAGTCATCGTGCTGCGGCCGTACCATGCCAATGTCGGCAAGCGCCTGGTCAAAACGCCGAAGGTGTACTTCACGGATACCGGGATGCTTTGCTACCTGGCTGGTTTGAAAGATCCGGATCACGCGGCAGCGGGTCCGCTCGGCGGGCCGATCTTTGAAACCGCCGTTCTTCTCCAAATCGTGAAAGCCTTCGTCAACCGCGGCGACGAGCCGCAGGTCCACTTCTGGCGCACGTCGGCAGGATCGGAAGTCGATCTTGTGGTCGAAGCTGGCGGCAAACTGATCCCGATGGAGGTGAAGCTCTCCGCGACGCCTCGTCCGGCGATGGCGAGTGGGATTCGGGCCTTCCAGGAGGACCTCGGCGACAAGGCTGGGCAAGGGTTTGTCATTCACCCAGGAGAGGTCCGGCTGCCGCTGGCGCCGAAGGTCGTCGCTTTGCCGTTCGCTGAACTTTGAGGACGGACGGCGCTGTTGAAAAACGCCTCAGAACGATGATGCGCTGTTAACCAGCGGGGGGAGAGCACGCTCTGGCCGGGTTCTGGCCGGCCCACCGACAAAAACGGGGGGGTCGCTCGTTTTGGAACGGCGCGGCGCCGCCGCCTGGGCCTCCAACTATGCTGTTTTGCAATTCACAAAGTCATAACACGTTCGACGGAACCGGCGAGCTGTTACCCAGTCTGCTGGGCCTGCGGTGCGGGTGCTGGCTTGCTGACGATACCCTACGCCGCCTTTCGGAAAAAGCCATCGAATTGGTAAAAAACGACGCAACGAGGATCGGCGAGCAGACCGCCCCAAGGGAGCTGGAAGTTCATGAAGGAGGATGCTTGTCCCGTCTATTGAACATCATTGGCAACGGGACCCACTACCCGAAAATCCGATTCCGTACCCACGCCGATGCCCTGTGGCGCACGCACTCGTGCGTGCCGCGTCCCGACTCGTCGGGATGCCTGGTGACGCCTGCTCCACGGCCCGGAACGTCTCTTCCGCCGAAACCGGGCGCCAACTCAACGGAGCCGCGCACGGTAGTAAGCGTGCCGCCCGGACTGCTAAGCCGTCGATGCCGGCTTACCCTTTTCCTCGTGGTAGTCTACTTCCGTATTGACTTCCCAGAGACCCGTCTTGTCTGTGTTTCCTTCGATGATGTGATCCACCGCCATCATGGCCGTCAGCATGGAGTGATCCTGGTTATTGTATCGATGCATCCCATTGCGGCCAACCAGGAAGAGATTCTTGTATTGGTCCACATACTCGCGGATTTCGCCGAACCGGCTGTAGGTGCCAAAATACGCGGGATACGTTTTCTCCATCCGCAGGACGGTTGCGTCCAGCACTTCGGCGGAATCCACAAGACCGATTTTGCTGAGTTCTCCGGTAGCCAGCGCGATCGTCCGTTCATCGGAAAGGTTCCAGATCTCGTCTCGCTCGTTGCAGAAATACTCCAGGCCCAACCACACATTCGCCGGATCGGCAACCAGGAACGGGCTCCAGTTGTTGAAGATCTGAAGCCGGCCCAACTGCACGTCCGGTTCCTGGATGTAGATCCAGTTGTCGCTGATCAGTTTCTTTCCCTGCGGCGTGTCGTCGTTGATCCGGAGCGAGCGGACCAGCAGGCCGACTGTTATGAAATCCCTGTAAATCAGCCCTTCGGACACCTCCAGGACACTTGCGGGAGGCGCTGTGTCGAATGCCTTCATGACCTCCTGCACCGGAGCGGTCGAAAAAAAGTAGTCGCCTTCGAAAATCTCTTTCCGCCCGGTTGCCAGGTTGGTGGCTTCCAGCGCCGTGACGCGCCAGCCATCCGTAAGAATCCGCTCGAACCGGTATCCGGTGAGAATCTCGCCGCCCATTTCCCGGACCCGGCGCGCCGTCTCGTCCCACATTTGGCCAGGGCCGAACTTCGGATACATAAACTGTTCGATCAGCGAAGTCTCGGTCCCTTTCTGACCAATGTCCTTGCCGCCGCTCCGGAACGCTTTTCGCAGGGCATGTCTCAGGGTCGACCAGACCGACAGGCCCTTGATCCGCTGCGCCCCCCATTCGGCGCTAATGCGCTCGCACGGAACGCCCCAGACCTTCTCGGTATAAGACTTGAAAAACGTGTAATACAGTTCTCTTCCGAAACGATTAATGAAGAACTGCTCCAGCGTCTCCTCATGTTTCAGTGGAAACAGAGCGCTCTGAATATAGCTAACTCCAATCTTGAAGGTCCGCCACAAGCCAAGCTTGAGGAGTGTATCCTTGCTGAGTGAAATCGGGTAATCGAAAAAACGGCGCAAGTAATAGATGCGGGATTTGCGGGGCCGCAGCAGCATGACACGCTCCGCGGCCGCCGGGTCGGCGCCGGATGGGGATGGGTCGATGGGCCGTTCCATGCCGTGGTACCGGATGGCCCTCGCGCCCTGCTCGGACGCTTCCAGGGGAAGCATCCGCAGCCACCATTCCATAACGCGGTCGGACTTGGAAAAGAACCGATGACCGCCTATATCGATCCGGTTGCCTTTGAAGTTCACCGTGCGGGAGATTCCACCCATGTAGCCGCTCTTCTCAAGCACGATCGGTTTGATTGCAGTCCTGGTAAGTAACTCATAGGCCGCCGTCAGCCCGGCCGGACCCGCTCCAATGATGATGGCCTTTTTCTGATTCATGATATTGGCGCTTTATGAGGCAAGTTGGGCGGCAACGTATTCCCGGATAGCCGCGAAAGACGTGAGCTGGTCGACCGCCTCGTAGTCGATCGGGATTTCAAATTCCTCCGATACGATAGTCAGCAGAGTTGCGGCGGCGATCGAGTCCCACGAATCCATCGTTTCCGATGTCGCGGTCGCCGCCGCTGTTTGCGGGAGCTTGGGAAATACGGACAGGAAGCATCTAGTCAAGCGGCTGTCGATGTCGGTCATTGTCGAATCGTCTCCACGAAATGAAACAACGGCGGGCACTTTCGCTCGAATTCCTCTCTTCCCAGCCGGAAACCGCTTTCGGGACCATGGAATCCGGCCAGGAACTCCCCGAACGGACCATTGCGGCCCGTCTCCACATAGTCGAATATGATTTCACTGGCGGCGTAGTTCTCGAATAGCTGGCGTATCGACTGATATTCAATTCTGCGGGCGAATGCCCTGCAACTCATCACCCAGCTATCCAGGTGTATCACGTCCTTCTCCGGCCACCCCAGCGCCACTGCGATCACCCCGAGTGGGCTGAACTTGTCCCGGTACTCAACCGTGGCCGCGAAGGTCTCCGGGCGCGCCATATAGTCGTCCCAGTCGGCAAGTGTATACCGTCTGCCGTTCAAATTGAACTGGTTGGTCTTGTTGACTAACTCGAACGCGCGCCGGCCGGCCCCTTCCGCCTTGCCGGATGAGAACGTGACGCGGGCTTCCGCCTGCGATAAAAACTCCTCGAAGAGCCCACCCGGGCGGCTCTCCGCCTCTCGCCACGTCTTCGCGGAGCGAATACTCTCCGTGCGAATCCGATCTTCCGCCGAAATCGCGCTCCGTCCGAAGCGATCCCTCAGGCTCTCCAGCATCGCCGCAAGCTTCTGCGCTTCGCGGGGAAACAGGTGGCATTCGATATTCGGGTGAGCCGTCCGGACCTCGGCTAATTCCATCGGGCTGTCGTCCACGAAGACCACCGCATCCGCGGCAATGTTCCAGGCTCTCAAAATATCGGAGACCGATTCCGATTTCGGCCCCCAGTGAACGCGGAAAGGGTAGATGAGCGCGGCCTCGCAGCAGATATCGGGGCGGCGGAAGGCTTCCTGAACGAGTGCGGGATCGTTCTTGCTGGCTACACCAATCAGGACGCCGCGGTCGGCCAAAGAGCTGAGGAACTCCTGGTAGATTCCGTGGACCCGCGCCCGTCCAGCCAGATCCCACGAGACTCCGCCCACTCCGGCCTCTCCCAGAATGCCGCGCCAGAAGACGCCGTCGAGATCTGTGATCAGGCCCTTTTTCGGAGCGGCTTCGCACAGCAGGCCGGCCAAAGTCTTTCCCATGATGTCGGCGTGCGGCTGGGAGTAGGGAAAGCCGTTGAACAGTTCCGACCCAACATCGTGCCTGGCCGCCCGGGGCGAAAGACAATCCAGCCGTTCCCAACTGGCCAGGCGAATTCGCGGCTGGGCAGCGGCCCATTTTCCGAGAGTCGCCATAGCGGCGGTCAGACCCATTTCCAAACCGCTTGCCTGCACGCCCGGGGTGAAATCGAACGGCGGTAAGGAAAGCGTCGGGAGACACAGCGCCACGTGACAGGACTCTGCAAGCAGGCCCACTCCGCTCTGAATCATTGCGGCGTTCATTTCGGCCGTGCGCGCAATGTCTTGCCGCCGTTCCCTCGTCCACGCCGTCAACTCGCGCATGCCAAGGCGCGGGTCGAGGTCGGACCATTCGATAACAACCGCCGCCCCTTCCACGTGGGCCGCCCGCGCCCGGTCGAGATTGCCGGCCAGATCGCCAAATCTTCCCACTGTCACGCCAATACTTTCCCCCGGATGGGCCAGATGCAGATAGGCGCCGAAAAATGACTGCAGATGGAGCGGTTCGAATCCGCAGGCCAGAAAGAACTCGCGAGTCTTCGCCGCCCGTGCCTCCGCCGCCCGTAAGATATCGATTGCCTCGATCAGTTTCATTCAAGCCGTCCCGGACCGGATCTTATACACCAGCCAGCGGCGCTCCAGGTAGTTCCGTTGGGCCCGCTCCAGCGTCACCGGCCCTCTTACCCGATTTATGTAGTCCAGTAAGGTGCCCACGGGAACGAACCAGCCGTTCTTCTTACTTAGCCGCTCCATCAACTCGCGAAATCGCGGGTTAAGAACGCCCCTCTCGGCGAACTCATAGGCGAAATGCGCATACATGATGCACGCGCCGCCTTCGGCCTCCAATCGCTCCTGGTTCTGCTCGGACAGCGTTTGAACAAAAGAAGCGGCATGGTCCCCCGTCGAAGAGGCGAACCACGCCTTCACATCGGGACGGGCGGGATCGTGATACGGCATCAGGGGACACGCGGCCAGGGTATTAATGTTGGGGAACACAAAGTTCCTCACGTACTTTACCCGCTCCCGGCAGATATCGCCCCAGTACAGAGCGTCCCCTGGAATGTGCCCGCGAAACAACCCATGATTACGCCAGCGCGTCAGGGCGTTGTACAGAAAACGGTGCGGCGCCGCGGTGACTCTCTGGTCCCCCCAATATACGTTTTCACGGCAATCGTAATGTTGCGACACGGTTGTCGGCCAACATCCGAACGTCTCATAAAACTTCTCAAACCCAGCCACGGTCTGCTTGCGTACGGACGTGCGCGGACGGGCGCCGTGCCATCCCATTTCGAAACCGCGCTCTTGCAGACTCACCGCCCATCGCCGGTATTCCGGATCCGCGCAGGTTCCGCCAGGGTCGCTCTCATCGCCCGGCCAAACTCCCTTCGTGGTGCGAAAGCCGCGATCCGCCAACAAATCGTAGACCACGCCCGCGCGCTCCACCGTCTGGAAATCCGGATCGTCGAAGATCGTGAACGCGAACGTCTTTCCTTCAGGCCACGAGATTTTGGACGCGTTTTGTCCGGAACCTCTCTCAGAGGTTAATCGGGCCATCCCCATCCCCCCTGTTGATATGGATTTTCGCGGCATTCATTTCCACCGGACCCAGCACTCGGGCGAGCGGTTTGGAAACCGCTAGTATGTAGTTCGAAGGACCCCGCAAGTAACCTGCGTCATCCAGCGCGGAGCACCAGACATAGTGCGCTTGATTGGATACGATAAGTTCCACTCCCCGCTCCTCCAGGAACTGTGTTGCGCTTTGAATAACCAAAGAGGCATTCTCTTCCACCGCAAGGCAATCGATGATACTGCCGACGTGGAGGTCGCCGAACTGCTTATGTCCCCGCATCCGGGTCGCCCGGACGATAGCCCAACCGATCGCCACCCCCGCCGATTCCACACGCAGGCGAATCAAACCCTCGAACGACGCGGGATAGATGGTGTTCAGCGCCCCACTGTCGCGGCACGCAATCATCGCATAGGAAGCGTGGCATTGGCTCCAAAGGTCGTCCGCCCAGGAACCGAATTCGGCAATTTCGTGCGCTCCGGCCGGCTGTTTCGATGCCCCGCGCAGACTCTTACCCGCTTGTAGAAGGCGGATGCCGGCGCCGCCAACCCCGGTAAGCGCTGCCAGGTCAAGCGCCAGCCGGCGGAACGCAGTCGAGCGAACCGCCGATAGTTGCCGAAGCACCCGGACCGGACGCAGCACCCGGTACAAAAACGGGACGTCGTATAAGGTCCAACCCAGGCCTTTGAGAAAACGCGCCAAGGGGCGGTCTCGACTTCCTATTCCCAGCGCAAACAGCAGCGGGTTTCCAGCCACGGCGTGGATTGCCATCGTAAGACTCACGCCGGAGAACGCTCGATTCACCACCCCTTCCGACACGGACAAGTTGTAGAATGCCCCGGGACGCACATCGCCGAAGAAAGAAAATTCTTGATGTTTGAGAAGATAGCCGCCGCGGACGGCTCCGTCGTCCAGGACTAGCCAACCATCCCACCGGACCGCGGTATGCGCACTCTCGTCAAACAACTTAGTATCACACGGAAGTTGGTATTCCCCCCACCCGCCACGAGCGATTCGCTGGTTGAACTCTCGGACCATTTCCACGTGCTCAGCGTCATATCGACAGGTTTTGAGAGGCATGCGTGGCGCTTGCGAGCATTCTACCATCTGGCATTGGGCGGCCCTGTTACCGGCGTGTGCTACTGTTTGATCGTGCCGAGCGCTTCCAGCCGCCGTGACCCGATCCGAGTCCTCTACTACTATCCTGCAACCAACTTCGATTCCGGCTCTCCACGCGCTTTGGCCGCGTTCATCGAGGGGCTCGACCAAACGGCGGTTCATCCCCTGTTTCTTGCGGTAAGCGATGGTCCATTGCTCGAAGCACTGCGCGGGCGAGGCGCCGAAATCCTGCGCGGAACAGCCGGCAGTATTTCCTATCGGCGCCCATTCGCCGCTCTTGCCGCGGTGCGGCGGCAAATGGCCCATTTGAAAGCATGGAAGATCGATATCCTCCACGCCAACGACATCTTTTGGAACACCGACCTCATACTGGCGGCGGGACTTCTCAGGATTCCCGTCGTTTTGCATGTCCACAATCCGTCGGTCGTACACTTTCAGAATATGGAGAGGTTCGCCGCAAGGAAGGTCCTGTTCTGTTCGCGTTTCGAAATGGGAAACTGCCGCCACTTCGGGCGGATCCGCCATAAGGCGGAGGCTTTTCACAATGCGATCGATGTGGCCGCTCTCGGCCGCGGAACTCCCATCCGAGCCTCGCTCGGCGTGCGGGAAGGGACGATTGCCATCGGCACGGTGGCCCAGATAGGCCGCCGCAAGGGAATTGACATTCTGATCGAAACCGCCCGAATCCTGCTGCGGGAAAGGACCGATCTGGTTTTCTTGGTTGCCGGTCCGCCCGTTGCCGGCGAGGAGGAGTTCGCCAACCAGCTTCGCGCGGCCGCGGAAGCCCCCGGCCTCCGCGGTCGAGTACAGTTCCTGGGGTCGCGATCGGATATTCCGGATTTCCTGGCGAGCCTGGACCTGTTCGTCCTGCCGACTCGTGCAGAGCCATTCGGCATTGTCATCATCGAGGCAATGGCTGCCGGCATCCCCGTAATCGCCAGCAAAGTCGGCGGCATTCCGGAGATTCTATCTTCACCGGAAATTGGACGCCTGGTGGAACCCGTCTCACCGGATGCATTCGCGAACGCAATCCGCGAGATACTGGCGAGCGCCGGTAGCGGCAGATCCATGGGAGAGAACGGGCGCCGGAGTGTAGCTCGGTTCGACGCGCGCATCGCGGGCGAACGGCTGCACACTCTCTATCTGGAGCTTCTTCGCCGTGGGGTAGACTGAAAAGCCGTGCTACCTCCCGGTGAGAACTCCGATCGCGGACACCTCGATCGCAAACTTGTGTCCGGCGTGACCTGGGTGGCCGTTGCCAAATCGGCGACCCAAGCCATTTCCTGGTGCTCCATGTTGATCCTGACATGGTTGCTGTTACCTCCCGACTTCGCGCTCTTGGGGTTGACCACAGTCTACCTGGGACTAATCAACGTGATCAGTGTCAGCGGCATCGATAGCGCAATTATCGCCATGCCTGAATTGCGTCCGGGCATCGCCAGACAGTTGAACACTCTCTCTATATTGATGGGATTGGCCGGCTCGCTCGGGGCCGCGCTGGTTTCGGGCGCCGTGGCCGCCTTCTTCCGGACCCCCGAGCTCGCGGTGGTGATCTCCGTCATGGGGATCGCATTCATAGCGACAGGCTTCGGCATTGTACCGCGCGCGCTCCTGGTGCGGGATTTTCAGTTCAAGACCCTTTCCATTCTGGATTCGTCCCAGGTGCTGATTCAAGCCTTCCTCGCGGTCTTCCTCGCATGGCTCGGTTTGCGATATTGGGCGCTGGTTTGGGCCGGTTTGGCGGGTAGTGTCTGGACCGGTTCTTGGCTCCTGGCTCTCCGGGGGTCCGGCTTTGCCCGGCCGAAACCCGGAGATATGAAGAAGGAGTTGACCCTCAGTTGGCAAGTCATGGTCACGCGGTTGGGCTGGTATTGCTATTCCAATGCGGATTTCATAGTCGCGGGACGGATGCTGGATAAGAACTCATACGGCCTGTACGCAATGGCATGGCAGATTGCCATCGTACCGGTGGAGAAGATTACATCGCTCATTGCGTCGGTGACGCCTGCGGTCTTCTCGAAAGTCCAGACCCAGCCGGCCGAGTTGCGGCGATACATTCGCGCCCTCACCGAAGGACTTTCGCTCGTTACGTTCCCCATTGGAATCGGGTTGGCGTTGGTGGCGCATCCATTGCTCAGGACCGCTTTCCGCAGCGTCTGGTGGGGATCGGCGGCGCCCTTGACGCTACTGTGTGTGTATGCCGTCATCAAGAGCATCGATGAACTGATGCCGCAAGTCTTGAAGGTTCTGCAGGGCGCGGGGTTCGTGATGTGGATCCAGTTACTGGCCCTAGCCGTGTTTCCGCCGTCGTTCTATTATGCCAGCCGGTGGGGCGGAACTGGAATTGCCGCCGTCTGGCTCGTGATGTATCCCGCCTTCTCCGCCCCGCTCTACTGGCTGGTATTCGCCAAGACCGGAATGCGCTTGAAAGAGTATCTACGGGCTATTCAGCCCGCCTCGGCGGCGTCCGCGGCCATGATTGCCCTGGTCTTTGCGGCCAAGCGTTGTATCGGCGCTTCTACCCCACCTGCCATGGCTCTAGCTATCCAAGTCGCCATCGGCGCGCTTGCCTACTCGGCGGTACTGCTTCTGTTTTACCGGGACCGTTTGGAAGTGCTTGGGCGTCTCGTGCTCCGGAGACGTCCCTTATAAGGTCGGAGAGAACCTATGTTGGCGCCCGTCATCGTCGGTGCATATCCGATGGTCGCCGCGAAGCTGGCGGTCTCCGTAATGGGCCCGTTCATGGTCACATTGGGGCTCTGGTTCGTACCTGAGTAGCTGCCTGTGCTGGTGCCGCTCCACGCGGTGAAAACGTAGCTCGGCTTGGCAGCCTCCGATATCGGAACCGATTGTCCCTGGATGTACCATCCACCCGAGGGGCCGACGTTACCGCCGATGCCCGCTGTCACGGTCAGGAGATATTTCGTCGTGAAACTCGCCGCGACCGTCTCGCTCGACGACGGGCTGGTCTGCAAGGTCACTGTCGCGGTCGCCGCCGTGAAACTCCCCGTCACCGTCGCAGTGCCCGTAATCGTCCAGTTCTGCGGATTCGTGGTCCCGCTCAGAGCCCCGCTGAAACCCGAAAACTGGTAGCCGCTGTTCGGCCTCGCCGTCACCGTCACCACCGAGTTGACGTTGTACCACCCGCTCGCCGGGTAAATGCTGCCCTCGCCCGCCGGACTTACCGCCGTCGTCAGATAATATTGCGTCGGCGCCGGCGCCGTGATCGTTCCGAAGTAGTACCACGTGAAGCTGCCTTCATATCATACGAATCCTCCTGCCGCTACAGTCGTGGGGGAGTGTATCTGGCAGAAAGCAGCGGAGATAGTGAAAGAGATTCCGACTAAGACACTATGAGGCCGCCGGCCGCAGCCAGAACCCGGATTCGACAAATCGTTAGAAGTGAAAGCCGAGGCTCGCGGTGATGGCTCGCGGCGACACATAATGCGTGCCGCTAAAGGTCGAAAGGAAGTTGTAAAGGGCTACCTTGTCCATCAGATTGATTACCGATATCCGGGCACTCCACTTGTACCTGTCGCCATGGAAGAGGTTGTCATGGCCCACGGCCAGGTCGAATAAGTTGCGCGGCTGGATGCGCTGCGGGCTGTGATCGTCGTTTTCGAGTCCTGGTCCCGGAATCTTCAGGTAGATGGACCCGAACCCCGCCGCACTGCACGTTGCCAGGGCCGGCCCGAGCGGATTGGGAGCGGCCAGCTTGCCATTGCAGGTCAGGCCAGCCTGAAACTCCTGGTCGGCGGTCAGCGGCTGTCCACTGACGGTATTGACCAGCGCGACCTGGCCGCTGGGAATTGCGGCGCCTCCACCATCGGCGATCGGGGTTGACGAGAAGCAGGTTGCCGTCGGCGCGGAACACGGCGAGGCGCCTGCCACCAGCCCGCTGTCGTACCGCCAGTTAAATCCCACCCATGGGCCTGTCTTCCAGGGCTGGTATTGGAGGTGGGTGGTCTGGTTGAACAGCTCATCATGATCGATTCGGAATACCTCATTCCCCACCGGGATAATCGGCAATCCGGCAACTTGGGGCAGGAAGAAGCGTGCGGCCACGCTGGACATCACCACGAAAGCCGAAAAGCCATGGAAGTCCGGCAAACTGAAGCGGACTGCATATCCGGGGATCTTGGAACGGCTCCACTCGATGGGGAAGGTGATGGGAGTGCTTCCGACCACGCCGAAATCGAAGGCGTTGTGGGTATATTTCCAGATGTACTCGCCGCTCACCACCAGGTATTTGCCGAAGGCTTGCTGCAAGCCGGCGTGGAACTCGTTGCGGAAGCCTGGGGCGATCGCGCCAAGATTGCAGGAGACGCCGGGCGGCGGCACCAGGGTCGCGAGGAACGGGATGCTGCATCCGGTGCTAGCAATGATCAAATTCTCATTGAAGGGCGTTTCCATGGTCCGCGCGTAGGAAACGCTCAGAACCGTATTCGTCGGTTTGATGTTATAGGAGATCCCCAAACGCGGCTCAGGTTGCCTGGCGCTGGTGATTCCGTTGTATAAATCTTCGCGAAATCCGAGATTGAAGCTCCAGTTCCCCTTAGTGATGGAATCCTGGATAAAGAAGGCCGCTTCCTTAATGTCTGTATGCGCGTGATAGGCGAACGCTTTGCCGCCATTCGTCAAATCGTAGGGCGCCAGGATCGCGCACGCCGTACCGGGAATGGCATTGCCGTTGGCATCCTGACAGCCGAGCGACCCGATGACATTAGGGTCGACAATCCCGTAGCTGTCCCCCTCGGTAAGGAAGGTGTGCTGGTACGTAACTCCCATCTTGATGTTATGAACGCCTTTCACATAGGACAGGCTGGCTCGTGCGCCGGCGTTGGCGAGCGAGCGGGACTGCCGCACTGTTTCGCTTAGCAGGTCGGGAGAGTAATCGTTAAACGGATCGCTGCTCGGATAGTAATTGTACTGATCCTTACGCAGGTAGGCGCCGAAGGTGAATACGGTGTTCGAATTCACTGCCCGGGTCCACGATGGTGCAATGTTCAGTGTCTTGATTTGCGACCGCTGATCCGACGGGCCAAGCGGAGCGCCGGTCACGGGGTTGACCACTCCGGGATGATACTCCTGGTCGTAGGAATTGGGGGTTTGGAACCAGGAACGCGTATATTGCAGCCCTAAACTGACGCTGTCGGCTTCGGACGGTTTGAAGTCGAGACGGTCGAAGAGATTCTCTTCGTTGCCTTTGTCATGCATCACGGTGAATTCGGGCGGATCCAGGAAGCGGCCGGTGTTCAATCCGCTCAGGGAAACAAAATTGCCCCAGGACTTGCCGCCATAAGCCAGATCGAATCCACCATTCGACGTTCCAAAGGTACCGTAAGAACCTGTCAGGTCACCGTGGGCCTGCGTGACTCCGAGGCCCGACCGCGTAGTCGCGACTATCACCAGGCTGGTCTTGCCGCCAAATTCTGCGGGAGGTGCACCCTCGATCACCTCTACCGACTGAATCGCGTCGATGGGGAGCTGATTCGAGAATACCTTGCTCTGCTGGTCGGTGATGGGCTGCCCATCTACGGAGAATGAGTTGGAAGCATGATCGCCCAACCCATGAAACAGGCCGTTCGAATCGGCCGCAACGCCAGGCGACGCCAGGGTGACCAGAGAACTGAGAGACGACGACTGACTCTCCAGAGGTAGTTTATCGAACAGTCCGCGATCCAAGTCGGTGTGGGTCACCGGATCGACTTCCACCAGATCACTGGCGCTGGTGACCATCACGTCGGTCTTGGCCGTTCCGAGTTGCAGGATCACCTTGACGTCCACTGGAATCGGCGAGCGCACGTTCACATCCTGGTCGCTTCCCGCAAAGCCGGGAGCCACGAAGGTCGTATGGTAGCTGTTGTACGGAACGTTATCGAACTGGAACTTCCCTTGGTCATCGGTGACGATGGTACGGGAATAATGGGAAACCGGATTTTGAATTTCGACTGAGGCGCCCTTCACGGCGGCGTTTGAGGGATCGAGTACGGTGCCGCGGATAATCCCGGCACTGGCGCTAGTCGATTGAGAATAACCGAGGACAGCAAAACTGAGCGAGACGGCAGAACACACAGCGATTACCGCGAGAATTCTCTTCATTGGCTCAGTATGGAGAATACCCGCCATGCTACCTAAGAAATTTTGATAAGTGGCTTGGAAGCCATTGGGAGCGGACTGAAGATTCCCATGAACGGACTATTTATCGGGTGTCTTGCTTCGCTGGAGAGCCATTGCCGATTGGTAGGTTCTTGTGTGATTATCGACAATCCGCCCACTCCCGAAAGTAGTTCGCTCGCTGGAGTTTTCGGCCACTCACGAGTTTTCTCTCATGTCCCTGAGGCAGTTCGCTGTAGACATAACATGAGATGGGCCTGCGCGCTTTGAAGACACTGATCGTGGACGATGAACCGATCGCCCGCCAGGTGCTTCGCGGAGATTTGGAGCTGTTTCCCGACGTCGAGGTTGTGGGTGAGGCCGCAAACGGCAAGGATGCTTTGCTGTCCATCGAGAAACTAAAGCCCGATCTGGTACTTCTCGATCTGCAGATGCCGGTTATGGGCGGCTTCGAAGTGGTACGCAACCTTACGGGGAAGCCGGCGCCGGTAGTGGTGATTGTGACGGCTTTTGATCAGTATGCTATTCAGGCGTTCGAGGCGGGTGCGGTGGATTACCTCCTCAAGCCCGTCAATGAAGTGCGGCTCCGCACGGCCCTGGAGCGCGCACGGAGTATGCACGGCCACCCTGTGGAAATCGCGAACGACGTGGCGCGCATTGCCGCGGCCAGCGAAGCGCCCCATGCGACGCACCGGCGGAAGGTAGTGGGGCGGAACGGCCACGAGTACTTCCTGCTGGATGCCGATGAGATCCTGGTATTCCAAGCCGAGCGGGAGTTGGTATGGATTATCACCGCCCAGCAGCGGTTGCTGGCCACCCAGCCGCTGCGGGCCATCGAATCGCGTCTCGGCGGCACACACTTTCAACGGGTACACCGCAACGCTATTGTCAACGTGAACCATGTGCGCAAGATGAGCGCTCTCAGTAGCCAACGTTGGCTCGTCACCCTAAGCAATTCGCTTCAGATCATCGTCAGCAAGCGGCAGGCGCACAATATCAGACAGGTCCTGAAGTGGTAGCGAGAATTAACGTGAACTGGAAGGATTTTGACGGCGTATTTCACCAGGAGGCAACCAATAACTCAAGAAGAAGTCCGACCCGGCTTGAGACTTCCGCTGGTCTTGGCGCTTCGACGATTTGGTGCGCTATCGGGAAGCAGCCGCGAATCTAGTCCGCAGCCACTTTGTCGTCCATATAAACGCCACCTAAACGCCACCCCAGCTTAGGGTCGAGGAACATGTGCAACCACCAACCAAACCCAGCCGCGAAAGGTCCACTGGTCACCACTGTAGGATTTGGCGAATGTGGTGCGCTTGGCGCTTGCTGACGACAATCTGAAGCGAATTGCTCAGCGTAAGCAGCCACCGGTGGCCGCTGAGGGCGCTCATCTTGCGCACGTGATTCACATTGACGATGGCATTGCGGTGTACCCGTTGAAAGTGCGTGCCGGCCAGACGCGATTCGATATCTCGCAGCGGCTGGGTGGCCAGCAGGCGCTGCTGGGCGGTGACGATCCACACCAATTCCCGCTCGGCCTGGAATACCAGGATCTCATCGGCATCCAGCAGGAAATATTCGGCGCCGTTGCGGCCAACCACTTTGCGCTGCTCGACCGAATGCGGGGTGTCGCCGATCGCTGCGATCTGGTCCGCATCATTGACGGTTTCGAGCGGGCGACCCTGCATGCTTCGGGCGCGATCCACCGCCTTGCGCAGCCTATCTTCGCTGACCGGTTTGAGCAGGTAATCCACCGCCCCGGCTTCAAACGCCTGAACGGCGAACTGATCGAAGGCCGTAACAAACACTGCCACCGGTGCATTGTATCCAGTGAGACTGCGTACTACTTCGAAACCGCTTACCACTGGCATCTGAAGGTCGAGAAAGACCAGGTCCGGCCGCAACTGCTCGATCCGCAGCAGAGCGTCTTTGCCGATTTCCGCCTCGCCGACCACCTCGACGCCGGGAACCAGTTCCAAATCCTCACGAAGCAGGCGGCGAGCGGCAGGCTCTTCGCCAACGATGAGGGTTCTCAGGACGCGAGGGTGCATCTCGTTAGGTCTACAGCGACCTGCCACCCGACGTTAGGGAAAACTGATGAACGGACGATTAGCCACCCGTGAGCGGACAGTTTGCCGGAGTGAGTGGGGCGGCTGCCGACGTCTCCAAATCTGCGCTCTCTAAGCGAGGGTCTGCTAAATTAGCAAAGTTGGGCCGTGTTTACTCGTCTACATCCCAGGCATGCCGTGATTCTTGCGAGTGAGTTCCATGCTGGATGGGGTCTACGCTTCCGGCGAAAACTCCACGGCGCCGCGTGAAGATCAAGGGAGGTTGTTGACCGTCGGAAAGTACGTGGGGGAAGATGGCCATCATACCCCAAGAGCGCGAACGGTTCACCGGCGTCGACGTCGCTTCTACCGCCGGTTGTGCAAACTCTGCACAGGCGGACGGAAGACGAAAATGATGTCGCCTATGCGATGGCGTCACATAGCGGCGCCGTTCAATTTCAAAAATGATAGCACCCATGTGACGATTGGAGGGGAGGGATGAAATTCGCTGGATTAATCCCTATCGTAATGACCGGGACTCTGTGGGCACACGCAATCGACTACGGAGCCATTGGCGCGTTCCTGGTGAGACAGAGCCAATCGCGGAACTCCGCATGCCGTTGGTTATGGCTGCAAGCGGAGCTTCGGTAAACCTCGAAGCGGCACTGCTGAGAATGGGATGGTCGCACCCGGGGTCAACTTACCAAGAAGATTGATCTACTCGGCCTGCTTGCGGGGCCTGCCACCACCATGCGTCCTGCGTGCCGCCTCCATGCGGCGGTAGTGGTCCGCGCCCAGTTTCCGCGACGTAGCGCTTCCACCCTTATGTCCGATCACTGCCCCGGCGGTCATGCGGAGATGCTTTATGAGATCGTCGGCCAGGGCGAGTGCTGTGGCCAGACTCTCGCGGCAGCTCGCCGTCCGATTCTGTGGAAGGTCGGGAGTTGTTTCGAGGGTGAGGCTGGCATCGGCGATCAGGTTCCGCAAGGCCACCAGTGAAGCGGTCGATAGGCATACTTCCATGCTGGGGCTGATTGACGTCAAGTGCAACTGGTAGCTGGTTTTTGGCCGACGCACTTTTCAGGCACTACCCGCTCCGGCGCCCGATGCGCGTTTTCAGCTATCATAATAGTGTCAGTGACACGCCCGATACTGCTATTGGTTCTTTATTCGGCCCCCGCGATAGCCGGGATGTCCGTTGTACTCAGCGGCGCGGACCCGGCGTTGATTCAGTACACCTACACCCTAACATCGGCCAATCAGCCGATGCGCTGGGAGTTCCGCGTCCACACGTTCGGCGGAAGTTGGTTCCCCACACACTCCGGAGGCGCCAACTGGCTGATTTCGGCGGGGCAGACGGTAAATGGCGACAACCACATCGGCACCAACGTCCTGTACTGGGGCCAAGGGGAAGGGGTCGGCTATAATAGCCAGACCATAACCGGCCTCGGCGATCACATTCCGCCCGCTGGAAGCGGGGATATGGTGATCCGCATCCAGAGAGATCCGCTGGGTACTTACTGCAGCGGATCGGCATGCTATGTCATCGAGGCCTGCTGGACGCTCGGAGGAACCTGTAAGTATCAGACCTGGACGGGAATCGCGATGCAAGCCAAGGGCACCGATCTCAACTTCATCGTCATCCCTCCCATCGCCAGTGAGTCGGCCTCTCCAACTTACGCAGTTGCCTTCTATCGGGTATTCCCGACGCTTGTGCAACCGGGTCTGCATGGAACGGGACTGGTCAACCCGATCGCCGTGCACCCTCCCGCTAATCCGTCATCCTTGATTGGAGATTGGGAGTTCGAAGGGAATCTCAAGGATTCCAGTGGACATGCCGGGTCCTTTTCTACAATTGGCGGGGTCCAGGTCTCCTACATTTCCACTCCGATTTACCCTCCGGCTTGCGCCGCGGGCAGCCCGCAGACCTATCGCGCGGGGTTTCCCATCACTCTGGACGGTTCGGCTTCGGCGCCATTGGACGAAGGATCCACTTTGACCTATCAGTGGCAACTTGCCACCGAAGGGGACACCGCGAGACCGCACGCCGGCACGGCGCAAAGTCCTTTCACCGTGGCGTGGAAGGGGCTAACCGACATCGCCAAGCCGTCTGCAACCATCGCTCAAGCCGGTTCCTACGATTTCCAGCTCACCCTAACCGATGGCAGCGGCCAGTCCAGTTCCTGTATGGTGCATGACGGCGCCGTTGCCGCGGATAACGATGGAGTGGTGATTTACCCGCCCGGACCGTTATACTCCGCGGCCAAACAATTTCTCGGACCTTTGGTCCAGTGGGGTAAGAATCCCTGGTCTTGGTATGACACGACCCACAAGTTGGCGGCGGACGCCAATCTCACTGTCTTTGGACCTCCGCTCGGTAATGGAATTCCGGTCACTTCCCTGACTGACCCAGTCGGCCTTTCCGACGCTGTCCTGGCTGTGGGCAGCAGTTCCTCGTGCACTCCTGGCGCCGGCATCGTCGTCGATTCCGAGCAGATCCTGCTTGGCAATTCTATCGATGCGACGCATTGCGCGATCTGGCTCCGGGGGTACCGCGGAAGCACCGCCGCCGCCCACGCCTCCGGCGCCACCGTCAGCGTATTCTATTACTGGGACTGGTGGAACTGGGCCGAAGGTCCAGGCTCCGGAACGTGCGCCGTCACGGGAGGCAGCTTTATCCTGACTTGCACCGGCGCTCAGTTTGAGACCGGGGGAAACTATGCCGTGTGCGACGCTACCGGCAAAGCCAATGGCAACAACATCGTAATATGGCACCCAACGGACAGCGCCATCACTGGAAGAACCGTCGTGTATATTGGCAGTTGCTCCAGCGACACTGTCCTGACCATGAGTTCGGCCGGAGGGTTAAATGGAACCTGGAACTCCACTTACCCTCCTGGCGGTAATTTGCATTACAGTATCGCCACGAGCACCGAGCTGTACTGGTATGACCCCGCTGCCGGCGATCCTCGCACCATGAACTACTATGACAACGTTGTCGGTTATTACCTCCTGTACTTGCGATCCGGAATGGACACATATCTGACCGCTGCCCGCACGCTGGCCGATTATTGGTATTTTGGCCCTTACATCGACCAGGGATATGGTGTAGAGCAGTACCCGTGGGGAAGCTTAGGGACGTCCAGCCGCGCGGCTTCCGCGCTTGGTATGTGGTTGCGATCTCTCGATTTCCCGCAGGTCGATATGTTGCCCGGGCTGGAGCGGTTCACGACGTGGCCGATGTACGACCTGGCTCGCAACGGGGACGGCAATAAGGGTGTCGGCGACCAGCGGGAGCGCGGCTACGAAGTCTCCGAGATCGCGGAGCTTGCGACGTTGGATACCAACCCGGCACTCAACAACCTGACAGCCTACGTTCCCAACCAGAGTAATAATACCTGGTCGCAGGCGGCCTTGTACTTGCTTGCCAATCTTGTAAATCCATCCTCGACCACTGGCTGGAATGTGTGGCCGTATACGCAAGATTCAGCCGGTCTTTGGGAGGAAAATGAAGCAAGCAGCTCTTGGTGTTCCTGTTCAAGCGGCAATAGTAACAATACCCCCAACCAATCCGTCTCCTTAACGAATGGCTCAGCCACGGTCATCGGCGCGAATACGGCGTGGAACTCAAGTCTCGTTGGCTTGCCAATCTGGTTTTGGCATCCGGCCACTCTTTCAACGCTGACTGCCAACATTACCGCCTCATCGAACGTACTTTCCGTCGCTAGCTCAGCCTGGAATGTCGGAACTTATGGTGTCGTTCAAATCGGCTCGGAACAGCTTCAACTCAACGGCAATATCGATTCGACACACATCGGCATTCGGCTGCGGGGATTCAACGGAACCACCGCTGCCGCGGCGGCGGCTGGCGCCAGCGTGTTACAGGTCCCGGCGACGTTTCCGTCCAGCAATACGCGCGGAGATGCAACCGCTTTCTATGTGGCTTCCGTGCAAAGCGGCGCCCAACTGACACTGACTGCCAACTATAGCTATTCGACTTGTCCGTCTTGCGGATACCAGGTATCTACCGACGACGATTTTAATGGATGGGGTGGCTATGGCTATATGTTTGCCATACTCACCAATGGCATGGAGTGGGATGCCCAGGCCCTGGCGGCAACCGATCCGGCAGACTCCGCGATGGCTCGCACTTTGGCTGCCAACGCGAACGGCTGGTTACTCAACTATGCTCGCCGGACCGACACGAATGGATTGAACTATGGGGCTGGTTTTGCAAATTGCCCTTACCCGGTTCCACAGAACGACACCATCTGTTCGACCGCTGGTTCCGTTGCGCAATCTCTCGGCAATTCCGCCACAGGGCTTATCCCCTGGGCCACAATGTACCTGTACAATCAGGACCCCGCCAGCAAGATCGCCGCGGACGCGATGTACAACCAGATGTGGGCCAAGCCAGGGACTTGCAGTGGGCCACCCTGTGACGATTCCGTCACCACCTCGTGCGCTCTTCCCCCGTGCTATCTGAATCAATGGGAGCCAAGCGTGGACGGATTCCTGAACGGCTTCGGTACCGGTATTCCCCAACCGAAGTGGTTCGGGCAGTTTTTCGGATTCGGAAATTTCTCATCCTGGCCGGCCGTGCGCCTGAACTTAGGGCAGCCGGAAACGAATCAGGCTATCTATATCGACCCCAATCTGAAATCGGTCCCGGGCGCCACGAGGGTCCGAATCAAGGCGACGTTTCCGAATCGAGACACCCGAGAGGCCGACTGCAGTACCGCGCCCTGCGTAATCGGAATCGATCCGCGTCAAGGGGCTTACGATCTCGATTTGACCTATATTTCGATGGACGGCAGCGTCTTGTCGACTACTTCGACCCATCGTACGGTACCGTTCTGATGTTTCCGCACGGGATTCATTGCTGGTCAAGATAAAAGGTATTAAAGAAGAACTTATACGCGGCATGCGATTGGCCGCGCCATTGGGGCTTGAACCCAAGTAGAATCACGCGACCCTTGCCGACATCCGCCTGGAGCGCGGCGATTTTACCTTCGATCCGGTCGGCGCCTGCCAGATAGCCGCTGGCCAGCGGGGACCGCTCGCGGGGATAGCGAGCCAGCACTTTGCCCTTGAAATCTGTTTTTGTATTGAAGGCCGCGCCACGCTCGAACATCACGACGGTGTCCGCCGCCAGACCCGCGGTCAGCGGGTTCTTGGGGTCCTCAATGTGAACCGTCAGCAGGCACCCGGAACAGAAAAACTGGTCGGGACGCAGTCCCGCGAGCGCGTTCTCTACCGGCAATTTGAATTGGTTGATGGCGAATAGTGAGGCGTTGTTGAAGGTCACCAGCGTGCCGCCCTGGTCCACGAAATCGCGCAGCTCCTGGGCGCCTTCCTCGCCAATTCCGCCTACATAGCGTTCGGGAATGGTTCCCTCGCGATGGCCGTCTAGAATCTGTCGCTCGGCCATATCGGGGATCACGATGGTATCGTACTGCTCGCGCAGGTGGCCGTCGCGAATGCCGGCGTTATAGATGTTAGTGAACGGGAACTGGTATTGCTCCAGTATCCAGCGCGTCCAGCCTTCGTCGATGCTCGCCACCCAGGGGCGATACAGACCGACGCGGGCGGGCTTCACCGGCTTCGATCCATCTTTGGGCGCGGGAGCTCCGGCGCGGAAACGGTTCTCGGCCAGGACTGCGTCCAGCTTCGCCTTGTCGATGCCCGATACGCCGATCTCGCCGCCCGAGAATGCGACCGTACCTGTGGCCGCGAGAATCTGGTTGACGGCCCGGTAGCTGGCATTGGCCTCGCGACTGAAAGGCGCGGCCAATCCGGCCACGTCGTGGACCGGGCGCAGCGAATCGCGGAACGCCTTGGTCAGAGGGGTGGTGACGGCATGCGCCTCCACGCCCATCTGATACGGGAGCGTCCAGCCGGTGACATCGTAGGGGCGCTGCGAGAGCGTGGGATAGACCTGCGGTTCGAAGAGCTCTTTGACCAAGCCGGAGAACGGCTGGTCCATGAGGATGACCCATTCGTCGGGTTTCGCCGACTGATGAATCTCGATGCCGTTGAGCATCAGCTTTTCCATGAGCACGGCGGCCTCGGGCGCATCGCGCTGATCGCGCGGGATTTCGTAGGCGAAGGGCGGTTCCCTGGTGAAGTGTTCGATGGTGTCGCGCGCGGCGCGGTACTTGTTGTAGGTCATCTGCTCGCGATACTTCGACGCCAGACCGAGCACCGCCATATCGGCTTCATACATGTACTTGCAGGCATCGGCGAGGCGCCACCAACCCCCTTTCCAGGGACTGGAGTAGAGCATCTCGGTACCCAGCGCCTGGCGGGCGGCCGGGAACTCGTCGACGGTATAAAAGTGCGGCGTGGCGTAGCGGTAGAGCGCCGTCTCGGTGAAGAACGAAATGGTGTGGCGGAAGTTGCCGATGTTGTCCATGTATCCGGGATACCAGACGTCGAAGGTCTCCTGGTGCATGGAGCCGGTCAGGCCGTGGTCGTCCAGATATTCGGCGATGGTGGTGCCGATCAGGCTGAGCCAGCGGACCATGAGCGGATGCATGTTTCCCGAAATCGGGTCGGCAAATGGCGGCAGGTAGATCCGGCCCGGGAACGGCGCGGTCTGGTGCTGCGTGTAGAAGACCAGCGGCTGGGTATCGAGCGTGGCCTTGGTGATGGTGCGCGATTCCAGCATGTTCAGCATGTAGCCGTCGCGGTTATTGTCGTGCCCCACGTATTCCTGGAAGAGGGTGGGCATGGGACTGACTTCGTAGGGCGTGCCGAGGTTTTGGCGGTACCAGTCAGCGACGGCGGTCTGGCCGTCGGGATTGATGGAGAACCAAAGTTCGACGATGAGGTCGCGGCGAATGGCTTGGAATTCGGGCGTTTCGAGAGTGGCCAGGTCGTAGCCGAGTTGGATGGTGTGCTGGTGGTTGGCCACTTCGTTGGCGTGCAGTCCGCCATCGATGTGGATGATCGGCTTGGTATCGCGCGCCATGGTGCGCGCCTGTTCCTCGCCGATGCCGCGCGACACGGCAAGACGCCGCGAGACATCCTTATAATGATCGAGCTGGGCGAGGTTTTCGGGGTTGGAGATGAAGGCGATCCACCAATCGCGGCCTTGGGTGGTTTTGCCGACGTTGACCAGCTTGACGCGGTTGGAGGCGCCGGCCAGCTTGCGGAAGTAGTTCAGCGAATCTTCGTAGGTGGCCAAGTGGAAATCGGCGCCGGGCTTGTAGCCGAGGACGGATTCGGGGGTGGGCGCCTGGGCGAACGCGGTGGCATGGAGGAAGAGGAGCAGGGATGCGGCTGACAGCCTGCCCCACAACGCAGCAAGCCGACAACAACGATGAGCTGGCGCTCCGGGAGCCGCCGGACCGATCGAGAGGCGGGCTACCAGCCCGCCGCAGGCTGCCAGCCTGCCCCACAAAGCAGCAAGCCGACAACAGCGATGAGCTGGCGCCGCGGGAAGCGCCGGACTGGTCGAGAGGCGGGTTGACAACCCGCCGCAGGCTGAGAGCCTGCCCCACATAAGCAGGAGCATTGTCATGGGATCACCACCAGTTTGTATTGTTCGAGCAAGTCGTCCAGGCTGGTTGTGCTGAAATCCTTGGTGCGCAGATCGACGGCCAGCTTGCGAAGCTGGGCGGTCCAGGAGGCTTCGGTGCGGACGGCGGCGGAGTCTTCGACCTGGGCCCGTAGATCGTCGAGCGCGGGAATGCGATCGCGCTGAAAGGCGTCGAGGGCGGCTTCCAGGGTCTTGCCTTCCTGGGCGGCATTGGGACCCCGCGCGGTGAAGTAGGCGCGATTGAGATCCAGCAGGCGTGTCAGCTCGGTTTTCACGGCTTCGGCCTCGCGGCGCCATGCGGCTTGCTGCGGATTGCCGCCGCCTCGCGCTCCACGCCCGCCACCGGGACTTTCTTCCGCCATCGCCGGGTTGTAATACAGAGCGTTGAACAGGAATTTGTAAGTTCCGTGCGACTGGCCGCGCCATTGCGGACGGAAGCCCAGCAGGATGACATGACCCTGGCCATAATTGGCGTCGAGCGCGGCGGCCTTGCCTTGGATGCGGTCGGCGCCCAACAGAAAGCCGCTGAGCAGGGGATTGCGGTCCTTGGGATAATCGGCCAGCACTTTTCCGCGGAAAGCAGGCCGCGTTTCGAATACCGGGTTCCGCTCGAACATCACAGCCGGTGTGAGGGGAAGTCCCGCGACAACCGGGTGGTTGGGCTCTTTGATTTCCGTGCGCAGGAGCGAGCCGGAACAGAAGAACTGGTCCTGACGCAAGCCCGCCAGCACATTGGCGACGGGCAGACTGAATTCGTCGATGGCGAACAGCGACGCGTTGCCGAGAGCCACGAGCGTTCCACCGGCGGTGACGAAATCGCGCAGCGCCTGCGCGCCGGTTTCGCCGATGCCGCCGGCATACTGTCCCGGTACACTGCCGGGGGCCATGCCGTCCATGATTTGGCGCGTGCCTTGTTCGGCGAACACGATGGAATCGTAATTCTCGCGCAGGTGGCCGTTTTGGATGTCGGCGTTGTGCAGGGTGGTGTATGGGTAATGGAACTGCTCCAGGATCCAACGCGTCCAGCCTTCATCGATATTGCCGCCCCACGGCTGGTAGACTCCGATGCGTGGCATCTTGACCGGCCATGCGGCGGGCGCTTCCTTGAGAGAGGCCGCATCGAGAGAGGACGCATCCAGGCCGTCCTTCCGCAGAATGTCGGCAGCCTTTCCGGTGGCGTAGATCAGGCCGCCGGTCTTGGCAAAGGTTACGGTGACACCGGCGGCGAGCAGATCATTGACGGCGCGCAGGGAGGCATTCGAATTGTGCGAGAAGGAGAAGACCGGCCCGGCACCTTCGATTTTCCCGGCGACCGGGTCCACACGTTCGATCTTGCGCAGCGTGGCGCGGGTTTCGCGTCCAACCGGTTCGGAGACGGCCATCACTTCGACGCCCATCTGGATGGGCAGCGTCCAGCCGGTGACATCGTAGGGAAGCTGGGCCGGCGCGGAGGCTTCCGCCGGAGTTGCGCCCCGGCCCGCGGCGCCGCGTCCACCGGCGGCGGCGGGCGCAGGTTCAGGGGTCGCTGGGGTTGGAGCGGCAGGAGCCGGCGCCGCGGCTGCGACTGCGCCTCGACCACCGCCCCCCGCACCGCGTCCGGCTCCGCCAGCGGCAGCGGCTCCAGGTGTTCCGCCGCCGGCGGGCGTCGCGGTGACTGGGGGCGGATGAGGCAGTTCGGGATACTTCTGAATATCGAACAGCTCCTTCACCAGCGCGGCGAAGGGCTGGTCCATGAGAACCACCCAGTCGCCCTCCTGGTAGGAATGGCCGCCGGAACGGAATGGGCGGGACGCCTGGTGAACCTCGATGCCATCGATCAGCAGCTTTTCCACCAACAGGGCCGCGGTCGGTTTGTCGCGCTGTTCGCGCGGGATCACATAGGCATACGGCGGGTCGTTGGTGAACCGTTCGACCACGTCGCGGCCCGCGCGATAACGGTCGTATAGCAACTCTTCGCGATTCCTGGCGGCCGTGTCGAGCACGGCCGTGGAGGCGCCCAGCATATAATGCACGGCGTCTCCCAAGCGCCACCAGCCGCCGCGCCATGGACTGGAATAGAAAACCTCGGTGCGGAGATCCTGCTTGTCGCGCGGAAAATCGTCCACGGTGTAGAAGTGCGGGGTGGCGTAGCGGTAGAGCGCGGTTTCGGTGAGGAAGGAAACCGTGTTGCGGAAGTTGTTGACGTGGTCGACGAAGCCGGGGTACCAATCGTCGAAGCGGCCGCGGTGCATGGCGCCGGGCATATCGTGCTCGTCGAGGTAGGCCGCCATGGCGGTGCCGAAGACATTCACCCAACGGTACATGAGCGGATGCGGATTGAGCGACACGGGGTCGCCGAACGGGGGAATCCAGATGCGGGCCGGAAAGGGCGCGGTCTGGTGATGGTTGTAGAAGACCTGGGGATAATATTCCAGCTCGGCATGGGTGATGACCTGCGACTCGATCATGTTGTTCATGTATCCGTCGCGGTTGTTATCGTGGCCGATGTATTCCTGGAACAGGCCGGGCATGTTGCTCACTTCGTACGGAGTGCCCAGGTTGCCGCGATACCAGGAGACCACCTGGTTCTGGCCGTCGGGATTGATGGAGAACCACAGCAGCAGAATGTCGTTATTGAGGATGGCCGCGGTTTCCGGGTCCTTGCCAGTGACCAGATTGTAGGCGAGCTGGATCGTGTGTTGCGCACATGCAACCTCAGTGGAGTGGAGGCCGCCATCGATATGGACGATGACCTTGCCGTTGTGCGCCAACTCGCGAGCCTGGGCATCGGTGAGGCCTTTGACGAGGGCGAGGCGGCGGGCGGTGTCCTTGTGCTTTTCGAGATTCAACAGGTTTTCGGGCGAACTGATAATCGCGATGTACCAGTCCAGGCCGCGGGTGGTTTTGCCGACATGGACGAGCTTGAGCTTGTCGGTGGCTTGGGCGAGCTTGCGGAAATAGGCCAGGGACTCGTCATAGCTGGCCAGGAAGAAATCGTCGCCGGGCTTATGGCCCAACACCGATTCGGGCGTAGGCGCCTGCGCCAGCGCAGCCCACACGGACACCAGAAGAGCGGCGGCACACTTCATAGAAAGTCAGGCTACCACGACGACGGGGTTGGCGCTTCTCCTCAGAGTCGGGCGGGGGGCACGGCGGTGGAGGGCGCGACGCCATACCGGGGAGTGGCGGCAGGTAAAAGTCCGGCGAAGCGGCGGGTTTTCGGTGTGGCGCCGGGCGGATTGTCCGCTCTGGCGGGGCATGCCGACGAGGCGGGAGGCGGGCCGCGCGGGTGTGTGCGCCTGGTTCGTTACGGCGTCGGGGGCCGGGGCGGACGGCACGTTTTCCGGGGGAGATGGGTTCGTTTCGGAACCGGGGGAAGTGGTTGATTCGGGTTGGGGTTGCGGGCCGGAAATGGGTTCGTTTGGTAATTCGGGGCGGAGCGCTTTGAGGCGGGTGAACTCTTCGAGGGCGCGGCGGTAGAGGCGCTCGGACTGGGCCTGATAGCGGAGGAAAAGGCTCCAGCCGTTGGACTGGCGGGCGAGGCGGAGGAAGCCATCGGCGAGACAGTAGTTGCGGTTCTGGGCGCGGGTGATCTCGAGATCGCCCGCGCCGGCGAGTTCCTTGCTCATGGGAGTGAAGGGGTGATCGTTGGTGTCGAGTGTTTCATTGAGGGCGGTGGTGAAGAGGCCGGATTCCAGGCGGGCGGCGCGGAGGATGGCTTGTTGGGCGAGGGCCATGCGCTCC
>Ga0182018_10000956_pt1 | contig 35125 bp, 28 predicted proteins | sample 812P2MmetaG_FD_120490 | JGI IMG/M metagenome (GOLD analysis project Ga0182018, IMG submission 120490) | Permafrost microbial communities from Stordalen Mire, Sweden - 812P2M metaG | ecosystem: Environmental > Terrestrial > Soil > Wetlands > Permafrost | place: Sweden: Stordalen | collected...
GGATCGCAAATCCTCTTCGACCGATGCACGGGGAGCGGCGACAACACCTTCTACTTTGCAACCCAAGCGCGCCAGCAAGGCCCGGTGGTGGTGCTTCATTGCAAGTTTGTCGGGGATGGGCATATTCAGCCTCACCAGCGATGGTCGACGGGGCTGCTGATTGACAACTGCGATGTGCCGGGGGGCGGGATCGATCTGATGAATCGTGGCGAGATGGGGACCGGCCACGGATGGGCCATCGGCTGGGCGGTAGCGTGGAACAACAGCGCGGAGTCCTTTGAGATGAATCAGCCGCCCGAGGTTGGCAATTGGTCGATCGGCAATCGGGGCCGGGAATCGAATCCATCGATGCCTGTCTTCGACGGTTCGATACGCGCGCCGCTGCTCTCGGCCATCATCGAGTCACCGGGAAAACCGGTCAAGCCGCAGAGTCTTTATCTTGAACAGCTTGCCGAGCGTCTTGGGCCCTCTGCATTGAAGAACATTGGCTACCACGAGTGATCAAAAAAGCCTACTCGAGACAGTGGGTAAATGCGCGGCAACAAGCATTGGGTCAAGCGCCAAAAAAATCCTGCACATCCGTGATCGTGGCTGTCATTCGGTAGGGCGGAAGACTGGCCAGGAAGATTTGGCCGTAGCGTTTCTGGGTGATCCTGGGGTCGAGGAGGACGAGGACGCCGCGATCTTCAAGGGAGCGGATGAGGCGGCCGAAGCCTTGCTTGAGGGTGAGCACGGCGGCGGGGACCTGGTAGTCAAAGAAGGGCTTGCCGCCGGCTTCTTCGATGGCGCGCATGCGGGCGGCAACGACCGGGTCACTGGGGACGGCGAAGGGCAGGCGATCAATGATGACACAGCTGAGCGCTTCGCCTTGTACATCGACTCCTTGCCAAAAGCTGGCTGTGCCAAAGAGGACGGCGTTGGGAGTAGAGCGAAACTCCTCAAGCAGGGCCTTGCGCGGCGCGGTGCCGTGGAGCAACAAGGGAAAATCCAGGACTGGGAGCAGGCGCTCGTAGAGGTCGCGCATCTGGGCGTAGCTGGTGAAGAGGCAAAAGGCGCGGCCCTTGGTGATTTCGAGAACGCGACGGATGCAGCGGGCGGCGGCCTCTGGGAATTCGGGATCGCGTGGGTCGGGCATCTCGGGCGGCAGGTAGAGCAGGGCCTGCTTGCCATATTGAAAGTGCGAGGGGACGACCAGCTCACGCGCCTCGTTGAGACCGAGGCGCTTGCGCATGTGCTCAAACCCTCCCTGCACGGTGAGGGTGGCCGAGGTGAGGACGACGGTGGGAATGGCCTCAAAGACCAGCTCGGAGAGCAGCGCGGAGACGTCGATGGGCGTGGCCTGAATGAACGTGGTGCGCGATTGCGAACGGACGGTGCGTGGGGCAGACTTTTCTACTGGTGCTCCGGTGTGCAGGCGGCGCTCCATCCAATAGACCATGTTGCTGGCGTTGGATTCGAGGAGGAATTCGAATTCCGAACGCAGTCGAGCAACGCGCTTCTTCAGCCCGGGGGCTTCATCGGCTTTGAGGCCGTCCATCTCCGCCTCAATACGGCGAAGGGTGGCGCGGACGCCCATGTAGAGGTCGCCCGAGGTTTCAAGGAACTCTTCGCGGCCGGTGAAGGGCTGGCGGCCGTCGCCGGCCATGGGCAGGCCGGCAAAGAACATGCGTGCGCGCTCGCGAAGCTGTTGCGTGGCGGCGGGCATGTTGGCTGCGCCCTCTTTGCCGCGAAGGAGAGCATCGGTGTCGCGAGCCAGCTCTTCAAATCGTATGTTACTCACCGAGAGGCCGAAGTAGCTGGAGGCGACCTCTTCCAACTCGTGGGCCTCGTCAAAGACCACCGCAGCGGCCTCGGGGAGAATGCCTGCATCGGGCGCTCCCGAGGCCTCCTGCTTGACGGACAGATCGGCGAAAAACAGGTGGTGGTTGACGATGATGATGTCCGACTCGAGAGCCTTGCGGCGCATTTCAGTTATGAAGCAGCGGCGATAGTCCGGACACGTTGTCCCCAGGCAGGCCTCGGTGCGCGCATCGAGCTTGTTCCAAAGCGCGCTCGACTCGGGGATGCCGGAGAGCTCGGCGCGATCGCCGGTTTCAGTGGTCTGCTCCCACTCGGAGATCTGCCGGTACTGGTCGATCTCTTCGAGGCCGGAGAGGATGGGCTGGTTGCGCAGCGTGACTAGCTTGTGGCGGCAAAGATAGTTGGCACGGCCCTTCATATAGCAGACACGGAGAGGACCGAGCAGCGTTTCAAGAAAAGGAATGTCGCGAAAGAAGAGCTGGTCCTGAAGCGCCTTGGTGCCAGTAGAGACGATGATGCGCTGGCCCGTGCGAAGTGCGGGGAGCAAGTAAGCCAGGGTCTTCCCGGTGCCGGTCCCCGCTTCGACGATGAGGTGGCGGCGTTCTTCGAGGGCGCGCTCGACGGACTTGGCCATGGCCAACTGGCCGGGACGAAACTCGTAGGGGAGCGAAGACTGCGCCAGGATGCCGCCTGGCGAGAAAAATTCATGGAGCGAGGGCAAGGCGCGGGTTGTGGTGTCGCTGGCGGCCATCGGGACTCACTCCATCATAGTGAGCCGGGCTGTGTGGTTGGCGGGGCGGGCAAGATTCCGCAGCGAACGGCCGATTGAAGGCTATCCAAATCCTGAGACTCTTCCCGAGGAACTGGGGTGGTGCTCGGTCTCGCTCAGTGCGGTGTTCTGGATTGAGTCAGGCTGGGCGTGGAGAGGGTGGCCGACCATGAAGGCTTCCTCGGAAGTCGAGACCGCTTCAAGGTCGGTTGCATACTGAGTGAGTTTCTTGCGGATGTTGGCGGCTCTTTGCGCGACAACAGCTTTTTCGGCGGCGGCGGCGTAGGGATTGACCGCAGCGATGTTCATTTGAGTTCGCTGGATGTGCATTGGCACCCCTTCAGTCCGGAGGGCAATCCAGTCGCCATGATGGCCTTGGAAAGATTGAAAAAGGCTCATCTTGCGGAGCACGAAATGGTTGAGTCTGGCTTGACTCTGGGGGGAAGGATAAGCTTGAAGAGCGCACTCCGTTGGAAAGCCGCAAGCGGGGATTCGATCTAAGGGGTTTTTTAGGGCCTGAGATTGTGAGCGGTGTTGCAGGAAATGCGGTGACTGGAGTCTTTTTTGGCGAAGTATCGTAGATCGGTTGTGCCCATTGAGCCGGGGGCCGCGGCGCTGCCTCTAGTGGCCATTGTGGGCCGTCCCAACGTGGGCAAGTCCACCTTTTTCAACCGGTTGACCAGGAGCCGGCGTTCCATTGTGGGCGACGAGCCGGGCATTACGCGTGATCGCATTTATGGGGAATACGAGTGGGGCGGACGGCAGTTTCGCGTAGTCGACACAGGCGGCATTGTTCCGGACGACCCGGAGCTGATTCCTACCGAAATCTACACACAAGCCAGGGTGGCCCTGGAAGAGGCCGATGCGCTGGTGCTGGTGGTGGACGCGCGCACAGAGCTTGCAAGCCCGGACTATGACTTGGTGCGCCTGCTCATTCGCGGCGGGAAGCCGTTGTTTTTGGCGGTGAACAAGGTTGAAGGCGAGGCGATGGCGTTTGGGGCGGAAAACTTTCGACAGTTGGGGATCCGCAATGTATTCCCGATCAGTTCGGAGCACGGTCTGGGCATTGGAGACTTGCTGGATGCGATCTCCGAAGCGCTTGCGACGCCAGAAGTAGCTTTGGTTGAAGAAGAGGCAGTTGCATCCGGAGGCGAAGCCGCGGGCGAGGCGGATGAAGTTGAGTTGGACGAGACTGCGGAGGGGTTGCTTGGTCCAGAGCCGGACGCGGACGCCCTGCCGCTGCATCGCACGCACGGGGAGTTTGAGCAGCACGAGACATCGGTGGCCATCATTGGCCGGCCCAATGTGGGCAAGTCCACGCTGCTGAACGCGCTGACGGGGACATCACGGGCCATTGTCTCGCCGATTGCAGGCACGACGCGCGACGCGGTGGATGAAGTGGTGGAGTTCGAAGGCAACCAGTTGCGCTTTGTGGATACGGCAGGCATCCGGCGCAAGGGCAAGACGCACCTGATGGCTGAGAAGATGAGCGTGGTGATGGCGCGGCGGCACCTGGAAGCGGCCGATGTGGCGCTGCTGGTGATCGACGCGACAGACGGAGTGACGGCGGCCGACGCGACCATCGGAGGCTATGCGCACGAGAGCGGCCGCAGCGTGATTATCGTGGTGAACAAGTGGGACGCAGTGACGACCGGCCGGACCGATGGGAAGCCGCCAGCCGATCGAGAGATCTTCGAGAAGCAACTGCGATCGGTGCTGAAGTATCTGAGCTATGCTCCGGTCATTTTTTTATCTGCGCTTGAAGGAACAGGCCCAGACGGAAAGAAATTGCTGCGCGTGTTGAACGAAGTGGTGACAGTTGCTGTTGAACGGCGCAAGCGTGTGTCCACCGGACAGATGAACCGGTTCTTAGACAAGATTGACTTCCAGCGCGCGCCGGTGCCCATGGCCAAGCGGATACGCATTTTCTACATGACGCAAGCTGCGGTCGCGCCACCGACGTTTGTGCTGTTCACGGACCGCGACATCAAGCTGCACTTTTCATTCGAGAGGTTCCTGGAGAATCAGATTCGTGAGTCCTTCGGATTTAAAGGGACGCCGATCTGGTTCAAGGTTCGAGCGCGCAACGCGGAGAAGAAGGACTAGAGCAATTTCGGAATACACGTAGACTTCTTGAGAGCATCGAAAGGTACCGTTTTCTTGAGGAAAACGCCACTTGGCTGCGTTCTTTCGGTCTACACCAATTCCGAAATTGCTATAGCCAGAACCTAACGGAAGGTTCGGGAATCGGCCAGAACTTTGTCGGCTATTCTTCGCGCAGCAGGCTCAGAGGATTCACCAACAAGGCGCGTTGCGCTGGAACCCAGGTGGCGAGAAGGCCAAGCAACAACATGGCCAGAACGACACCGCCGAGAACCAGCGGATCGCGGGGACTCGCCTGATAGACAATGTAGGCCAGGACCTTTGCGGCCAGAAGGCCGAGAAGCAATCCTGCGGCGGAGCCACATGCCAGCAACTTCAAAGGCCGCCCCAAAGCTGCGAAGAGGATTTCCTTCCGCTGCGCACCGAGAGCCATGCGAATGCCCAGCTCACGAAGGCGTTTGCTGACGGAGTAGGCGGCCATTCCGAAGATGCCGGTGAGGGCCAGCATTGCGCCCAACACACCCAGCACGCCCAACGCCACCGTGGCGACGTGCGGGGTAAACAGAGCGATGTCCAATCCCTGGGTCCAGGTTTGGATGTTGAGGGGAAGGGCTGGATCGAGGTCATGCAGCGCCTTCCTGATGGCACCGCCGAGTTGTTCGGGATCACGATTCGAACGCACTACGAGACAGGTCAGGTTGGAAGGCATTTGCATGAATGACAAGAATATTGCGGGCCTTGGGTCTTCAGTGAGCTGATAGTACTTTCCGTCTTCGACGACGCCTACCACTTGCAAACTCGTCCCGTCCTCCGTCTTGAAGTATCTGCCAATCGCATTGGGGACGGAGCCGAAGATTTTTCGAGCGAGCAACTGGTTGATCACAGCCACGCGCGGCGCATTCTTATTGTCACCCCATGAGAAACTTCTGCCGCTCAACAAGGTTGTGCCCGCGGTGCGGAGGTAATCAGGAGATATCTTGAAGACCTGAACGTTAGCGGCGGCATTGGCTTCGCGCAGATCTGTGGTTTGGTTGGTAAAAACATCCTCGGTCGACCCGCCACCTCCCAAAGGATATTGGCTGACGTATCCCACCGAATGCACGCCGGGAATTGTCTCCAGCGCGTCGATCATGCGCCTTTGTATGGCTGGCACTCTGTCATCGCTATAGCCGGCCATGCTAAGAGAAGTCTCCATGAGCATTGCGTTGCGGGGATCAAAACCGAAGTTGCTATGCATCGATCGCACCAGCCCACGGACGGCAACCAGCGACGAAGTCACGAGCACCGCACATATGGCAATCTGCGCGACGAGCAACACATCCCGGAGCGTAATGCGGCGCCCGGTGCGTCCTGCAATGATGCCGGTGGACCCAGCCTTGACCACTTCATAGGGATTGGTGCGCAGTATTTGCCTGACCGGGGCCGCGCCAAAGAGGAAGCCACTGATCAAGGCCAACAGCAAAGCGACAAGATAAACACGGACGTCCGGATTGACGGGCAGGAACATAGGATACTCGGGAATTGGCTGCCAAGTGCTGAGTGCACGCAAGAGCACGATGCTGCCGCCGAGCCCAACGGCGCCTCCGAGGAGCGATATCAAAACAGCTTCAGTGAAGACTCCACGCAGGATGCGCTTGCGGCTTGATCCAAGCGCCAGGCGCAATGCAACTTCACGAGAACGGTCAGCGGCCCGCGCTGCAAACAGGCTGCCCAAGTTGGCGCACGCGGCCAGCAGAATCAACCCCGACAGCATCATCATTCCGGTCATGAATCCCGTGACCGGTGGCCCGAGCATATCGCCGGCAAGGCTTGGACGCGCCAGGGAATAGATCATGTTGGCGTCCACTTTGGGATAGGTCTTTTCGAGATAGGCGCCGACGGAATTCAGATCGGCAACTGCCTGTGCCGGTGTCACCCCCGCTTTGAGGTGACCGAGCACCATGAAAATGTCGTGCTGATCGCGCGCGTTGAGGACGGCGAGTCCCTGCACCTGTTCCTGGTCGACCATAGGTACCCATAAGTCGGGGGAGAAAAACAGCAGGGTCCCCCTAAACTCAGGAGGCGCTACACCGAGGATCGTGAAAGGATGTTTATTGACCTGAACGACGCGACCGACCACGCTGCGATCATCCTGAAAGTGGCTGTGCCAATATGCGTAACTGATGACGAGATAGGGAGCGCTGTTGGGGCCGTGCTCATCGGCAACGTGGAAAAATCGGCCGAGATAAGGCTGAATCTTTAATGCGTCAAAGTAGTTCCCAGTGACCTCGTAGCTCCATGCCTGGGTGGGATTGTTCCCCGTATCGAGTCCGACCGGAGCCATGATATAACCGGCCAGACCGTCGAAGGTGCGGTTGCGATCGCGCAGGTCGAGATAGTCGGGATACGAGTTGTCCTGTTGCTTGAAGACTCCTCGCTCGACTGTGTAGAGGCTCTGTGCTTGAGGAACGTTCAAGGGGCGAAGGATGAGCGCGTTCAATACCGCAAAGACTACGGCGTTCGCACCGATGGCCAATGCCAGCGTCAACACAGCGGCGATTGTGAACCCCGGGGATTTGCGCAATACGCGAATGCTGTAGCGAATGTCCTGAAGCATCGTGAAGATGAGATTGCCAGCGACCGCTTCGTGGATCTCCTCTTTGTACTTCTGGCGACCTCCGAACTCGACGCGAGCGCGGCGTTCCGCCTGAGCACGATCCATTCCGGACCGCACTAGGTCTTCGGCGCGATGTTCAATGTGAGAGCGGAGCTCCTCCTCGACCTCTGCGTTCATCTGCGAAGGCTGAAAGAAAGCGGCGATGCGGGAACGAAGCGAATCGGGGATGTTCATTCTTCCTCCCTTTGTTGAATCCGGGTAGAGATTGTGTTGTTAGCTCACTCTTCGCGGAGCAGCATGGTGGGGTTGACTGACAATGCTCGCTGAGCTGGAATCCACGTAGCCACCAGGCCGAGCAACAGCATGGCAAGAACGACGCCGCCTAATACGAGCGGATCGCGTGGCGTTGCCTGATACACGATGAACGCCAGCACCTTGGTAGCGAGGAGCCCAAGCAGCAATCCTGCAGTGGAACCGATCGCCAGCAACTTAGCAGGGCGGCCAATTGCGGTCTTCAACACTTCAGCGCGCCTGGCGCCGATGGCAATGCGAATACCCAACTCACGCAGCCGCTTGCTCACCGAGTATGCAGCCATCCCGAAGATTCCCGTGATGGACAACATCGCGCCCATCATGCCCATGACTCCGAGTGCGATGGTGGCAATCCGCGAAGGAAACAGAACGGTCCCGAGAAGGCGGCTCCAGGTCTGGGTGTCGACGGGCAGTCCAGCATCCAGCTCACGAATCTTGCTTCTCATGGCGGCTGCAAGTTCCTCCGGGGCGCGCTTCGAGCGCACCACAATGTAGGCCGCACTCAAGGGGGATTGCAGAAATGGAAGGAACATCGCCGGCTGCTGATCTTCAGTAAGGACCTGGTATTTTCCGTTTTCGACGACCCCCACCACCTGGACGCGCGTTCCGTCCTGCAGCTTGTAGATCCTGCCCACTGAGTTGGTGACCGAGCCAAATATCTTTTCGGCAAAATCTCGATTGATGACGGCAACGGCAGGCGCGTTTTTGTCGTCATGCCAGGAGAGACTCCTGCCCGCCAGCAAGTTTGTGCCGGCCGCATCGAAGTATCCGGGCGAGATGTCGTAGCGGAATGGCCTGAGGTCGGCCTTCGCCAGCCTCAGATCGCCGGCGTCCTGTTTGAATACGCCGACCCTGGTGCCGGCGGTATAGACAAGGGGAGGATAACCATTGACCAACCCCACGGCCTCTACGCCATGAATGGTTTGCATGGCATCGATCATGCGCCTTTGCATTGCAGGTACTTGATCGCCGGTGTAACCGGCCGTTGCCAGGTTGACAGCCGCCAGCATCGTGTTGCGCGGCTCAAAGCCGAAGTTGCTATGCAGCGAGCGCACCAGTCCACGCACTGCCACCAGTGACGACGTGACAAGAACGGCACAGATGGCGATCTGCACAACAAGCAACACGTCGCGGACCGTCAGCCGCCTCCCGACCCTTGCGCTGGAACCGGCTTTCACGATCTCATAAGGATTGGCCCTGAGCACCTGGCGTACGGGAACAATGGCGAAGAGGAATCCGCTAACCAGCGCCAAAGCCAAAGCAAACACATAAAGTTTTGGGTCAGGAGTTACGGGTATGTGGAGCGGGGCTCCGGCGATGGGCTCCCATGTACTCAGGCGGCGCAACAACACGTCGCTCACCACGAGCCCCAGCGCTCCTCCGGCGAGCGAGACAAGCGCGGCCTCAGTGAATAGCTGGCGCAAGATGCGTTTGCGGCTTGAACCAAGCGCGAGGCGTAGAGCGACTTCCCGGGAGCGGTCGGCGGCGCGTGCGGCAAACAAACTGCCCAGGTTGGCGCATGCTGCCAGCAGAATCAAGGCGGCCAGCAGCATCAATCCCGAAACGAATGCTCGCACTCCGGGGCCAAACGAAGTGAGACCTTCGTGGTCAAGGACGGTGCGGTGGTGAGCAACTTCTTGTGGATAGGTCTTTTCCAGGTACGCGCTCACTGCGTCCACATCCGCTACAGCCAGGGTGGGAGTCACTCCTGGCTTAAGATGTCCGAATTCCTCAAAAACCGCGCTCGTACTGCTGCGATCGTTTGGCTCCCCGCCAGCGCCCAATTGCTGCTGGCTGACGATGGGCATAAAGAAATCGGGGGCGACAAACATCAAGGTTCCCTGGAACCCGAGCGGCGCCACACCAATGATGGTGTAGGGATGGTGGTTGAGTTGAACGGTGCGGCCCACGATGTTTCGGTCGTCCTGAAAACGGGTGTGCCAATATGCGTAGGTGAGGACAATATACGGGGCGCTGTTGGGGCCGTGCTCATCGGACGAGTGAAAGAATCGGCCAAGATAAGGATGCATGCGCAGCACGTCGAAGTAGTTCCCAGAGGTCGCAAAGCCGTTTGAAACAATTGCATCCTTGCCCGTATCCAGAGCCACTCCTAGGACCATGTTAAAAGCTGCAAGGTCTTCAAAGCTGCGGTTGCGATCGCGCAGATCCAGATAGTTGGGATAAGACTGCCACGCCGGATTGTCCCCGTAGTTGGTTCCGTAGAGGCTCTCGTACTGTGGAACATTGAGCGGACGCAGAATGAGGCCATCCATGATCCCGAAGACCACGGCGTTTGCCCCTATGGCCAATGCCAGCGTCAGCGCGGCGGCGATAGTGAAGCTTGGCGACTTGAGCAGTACACGACAGCTGTAACGTACATCCTGCACGAACGTAGAAATGAAGTTGCCGCCAATGGTTTCTCGGATTTCTTCTTTGTACTTCTCGCGACCGCCGAACTCGATGCGCGCGCGGCGTTCCGCCATGGCACGATCCATGCCGGAGCGTTCAAGATCGTCTGCTCGATGAGCAATGTGCGAGCGGAGTTCCTCCTCCATCTCGGCGTTCATCCGGGCACGGTAAAAGATGGCGGTGATTCGGGTGCGCATTGAATTGAGGAGTCTCATTCTTCCTCCGATTGGTAAGTGCTTTGAAGCCCTTTCATTCAATCCGCATTACTCTTCTCGCAACAGCATCATGGGATTGACCGACAGCGCCCGTTGCGCGGGAATCCACGTAGCCAAAAGACCCAGCAGCAACATGGCGCCAACGGCCCCCGCCAGCACCAGCGGATCGCGGGGGCTGGCCTGATACACGATGTAGGCGAGTACCCTGGTGGCGAGGAGCCCAAGAAAGAGTCCAGCAATCGAACCGGAGGCCAACAGGATCACTGGCCTTCCCAACGCTGCCCGCAGAACTTCATTGCGCTGCGCACCCAGTGCCATACGAATGCCCAGCTCGCGTAGCCGTTTGCTCACCGAGTAGGCAGCCATCCCGAAGATGCCAGTGATTGAGAGCATCGCTCCCAGCAATCCCAGCACGCCAAGGGAAAGTGTCGCCATCCGCGAAGCAAACAGTGCGCCGTTCATCTGTTGATCCCACGTTTGCAGGAATGCGGGCAATCCCGAGTCCAGGGCTCGGAGAGTACTTCGGATAGCTCCCGCCAGTTGCTCGGGATCCCGGTTCGAGCGCACTATCAGGCACGTCTCATGCACGGGGTTTTGCAGAATGGAGAGAAACATTGCCGCCTGTGGATCTTCAGCAAGGTTCGCAGTATATTTTCCGTCTTCCACAATGCCCACCACTTCGATTCGCGTCCCATCCGGCAGCTTGTAATGGCGGCCAAGCGCGCTTGCTTCAGAGCCAAGAATTCTGCGGGCAAACTCACGATTCACAACGGCGACATGCGGTGCATTCATGTCGTCATGCGACGAGATATCTCTGCCCATCAACAGATCGGTACGTGCCGCCTGCAGGTATTCGGGAGATACCTTGTATTTGATGGCTTGAGCGGCGGCGTTTGCCGGCCTCAGATCCGTCGTTGTATCGGTAAAGACATCCGAAACGTCCCAGCCCATTTGCAGGGGCGGCGTGCTCACCAAGCCCACAGCGGTTACGCCAGGAATTGCCTGCATCGCATCAATCATTCGCCTTTGCATGGCGGGCATCTTGTCCTCGCTATAGCCGGCCATTTTGAGATCGGTATCGACCAGGATGACGTTTTGCGGATCGAAGCCGAAGTTAGTGTGCATGGAGCGCATCAGTCCACGTACGGCCACGAGCGAAGAAGTGACCAGGATCGCGCAGATGGCAATTTGAACAACGAGCAAGATGTCCCGGACCGAGATCCTTCGTCCAAGCCTGGCGCTTGAACCAGCCTTGACGATTTCATAGGGGTTGGACCGGAGCACCTGGCGGACCGGAACGATTCCGAAGAGGAATCCGCTCACTAGCGCAAGGCCCAAAGCGACCAAATAGACATTTGCATCCGGGCTCGCCGGTATGTTCATGGGAAATTGCGGGAAAGGATTCCAGTTGCTGAGGCGGTGCAAGAGAAAGATACTGCCCGCAAGTCCGACAGCGCCGCCTGCAATGGAAATCAGAACTGCTTCGGTCAGCAATTGGCGCAGGATGCGGGTCCGGCTGGAGCCCAGTGCGAGGCGCAAAGCGACTTCCCTCCCACGGTCGGCAGCACGCGCAGCAAACAGGGTGCCGAGATTGGCACAGGCGGCCAACAAGATCATTCCCGCCAGTAGCATCAGCCCCGCTAGAAATGCTCGTATCGCGGGAGCAAAAAAGTCGCCATGCAGGCCTGGGCGCACCAAGGAAAAGGTCGACTGGTCATCTTCTTTGGGATAAGCCTGGTGCAAGTAGGAACCAACAGAGCTGAGATCGGCAGCCGCCTGTGCGGGAGTGACTCCTGCCTTCAGGTGGCCCAGGACTTCGAAGACCCAGCGATTGCCACGATCATTCGGGTCGGCCCATCCGACCAACTGCTGCTGGTTCACGATCGGCACAAAGAAGTCAGGAGAAAAGAACAACAAGGTTCCGTGGAACTTGGGCGGGGTTACGCCGAGGATGGTGTATGGATGCTTGTTGAGGCGAACGACTCGCCCAATGACGCCACGATCATCCTGAAATTGGCTGTGCCAAAAGGCATAGGAAAGCACAATGTACGGAGCGCTGTTGGAGCCACGCTCATCGGAGGGGTGAATGACCCGGCCGAGATAAGGGCGAATACTCAAAGCGTCGAAGTAATTGCCGCTGACGCCGTAGAACCAGACGTGTGATGGGTCGTTGCCAGTGTCGAGGCCGCCTTGCATGATGCTGTAAGCAGCTAAGGCATCGAAGCTGCGATTGCGATTGCGCAGGTCGAGATAATCGGGATACGACTGGACGATGTAATTGTCGTTGCCACGCTGGATTGCGTAAAGGCTTTGCCCCTGAGGCACGTTGAGCGGGCGGAGGAAAAGCGCATTCAATACGGCGAATACGACGGCATTGGCGCCGATGGCGAGCGCCAGTGTTAACACGGCCACAACGGTGAACCCCGGCGATTTAAGCAGCACGCGCAGGCTGTAGCGCAGATCCTGGAAAACGGTGGAGATGAAGTTTCCGCCCGTCGCTTCGTGAATCACTTCCTTGTACTTCTCGCGGCTGCCTAATTCGATGCGGGCGCGGCGCTCTGCCATGGCACGATCCATGCCGGAGCGTTCAAGATCGTCTGCGCAATGAGCAATGTGCGAGCAGAACTCCTCGTCCATCTCAGCATTCAGCGACGAACGGCTGAAGATAGCCGCGGTTCGCAAACGAAGCCAGACGGCGAGTCTCATGCTTCCTCCGGTTGCTCGGCGAGGGCGCACGCGATGGCGGTGGCGAGGCGATTCCAACTGGCTGTTTCCTCGCGAAAGCGCTTACGGCCGGCGGCGGTGAGCTCGTAGAACTTGGCGCGACGATTGTTTTCAGAGGTACCCCAGCTGGCTTTCAGCAGGCCCTGACGGACAAGACGAAAGAGGCCAGGATAGAGCGCTCCCTGCTCAATCAAGAGGGCATTGCCTGAGATTTGGCCGATGCGGAGCAGGATCCCGTATCCATGCAATGGACCGAGCGAAACCGTCCTCAAAATGAGCAGATCAAGTGTGCCGGGTAAAAGCTGAGCCTGGTCGGTCACGGGTGCCCCCCTAAGATGATTAGGAGACTAGCCCATCTTTCCTAAGCTGTCAAGGAGAGTTTTTCTCAGTCTGTGGCGGACCGGATGAGGAAGAATTTCCCGACTCCGCATCCAGCTTGGTGAGATGAACGCTGGCCTGAGTTTCAGGAATGGTGCCGTCGTTGACCTGGACCTCAATCGGCTTGCCCTGGATGAGGACGCGCTGCACTGCGTTGCCATGCGCCGGAACCAGAACCCGCTCGGTGACTGAGTTCGAATCGGAGCGCACGGTGACGGGAACTTCAGCAGCGGCGTAGCCAGCATTCGCGACATTGACGGCCACGAGCCAGTTACCCGCCGATGCAGCGCTGGGGAAGATGCCCTGAATGCTCAAATCAGGCAGACCCTTGTCCGCATCGACCCAATCGGCAAAAAACCATGAGAGATCGCGGCGGGCGCCCGCCTGTTCCAGCAGCGTCTCGAACGGACTGGGGCCGGCACCTCTTCCGAATCCGAGACTCGCATCCTGGGTTGAGATGTCGGCCGCCGGATCGTAAGCGCGAAGTGCGGCGGAAAGGGTGGGGTCGCCGGCAACGTCGCGGAGCATCCAAAATGCGTAGGTGGCCTTGGTGCGGTAATACACGGGAGAGATGGCTGCAGCGAGCGGCTGGCCTGCGCTTTCGCCGGGGCTCGGAGGCTCAGCGAGAGCGAGCGCAGAGCGCGAGGCCTCAAGCGTACCTAGGGCCTGGTCGCGGCCGCTTTGCTTTTCGACCCACAGCGTACCCATGAAGTGGGCAACACCCTCACTCAACCAGGCGCGCGGCGATAGCATCCACGCATGGGTAAGCGCGTGTGCCAGAATGCCATCCAACTGGTCGGGATTGGCCTGGTGAATAGCCGTTGCGAGCAGCGCGCCGGACTCAAACGGCGCATCCTGCGGATCTGGCAGGTCAAGGATCGTAAGCTCGGAGCGGGGCTGCCTGCCCAGCCAGACCTGCAGGAACGGGGTGACCGTGGTGGCAGCCGTGGTCCAGGGTTGCACGGCGGCTTCGTCTTCAGGGAGTGCCCAGACCGTGGTGTTTGTGGCGATGCTCTGGGTACGGATGGCGACAAAGAGGCTGGGCGCTTCAAATCCAAGCACTGAGCCATCCAAGTTCGCGGTGGCTACGCCGGCGGCGTCCTGAACCTGGTCTGGACTGCTGGCTTCAGTGACTGTGATTGCGGCAGGATGACCATTGATGAGTGCAACGGTTGGAGCGCGCCCGTGGGGGAACTCTACCGTGAGGCGCAGACGAAAGTGTCCGCCCGCCAGCCTCAGTTTGTGCTCGCCGATCTCGTCGAAGAGTCGCGCTCCGTCACCCAGAAGCACAGGCACGCTTGAAACGGGATACCAGACCACATTGCCGCATCCGCGGAGGCCGGTGAAAGGGACACCGATTTCGTCCCAGTCCGAGTGCAATGCAACGTCCGCAGGGGTTCCGATGACGAGGAGCCTCTGCGCGGACTGAGCAATCGTGCCGGAGTACATCACGTCGAGTTGAAGACTGGCACTTGGAGCAAGCGGTCCGCCGAGTGACTCGGCAAGCGGAACTGCCGCCTCATGCAATTGGCCGGTGTGGTCGACGTCTGAGTTGATGGTGGCGACGGGAAACACTACGTCTTTGCCTCTGACGCGAATGCGCTCCCAGTTGAGCGAGGAAGATAGCTGCAAAGGGATGTGCGCCAGCGGCGTCTTGCCGTCGTTGCGCACCGTAATGAGGGCGCGGACGGCCATGTGCTGTTCCGCGCCACGCAACCGCACATCCATGTCAAAGCCAGTGAAGGTCACCGCCTTACGCTCGGCGTCCTGAGCGGAGGGTTTTGCGGAGGGCTGGGCTCCGGGCTGGGCCGCGGGAAGACTGGAGTGCGTTGAGACCTGGCCGTTCTCGTCAGTGGTACGGGAAAAGATGACCTCGCCCTTAGGTTGCTGATCCTGCCGGGCTGGCTGGGCTGCGGGTTCCTGGGCCGACGGAGAAGAGTCGATAATTTGCGCCGAGCCGGAAGTGACGGCGATACAAATGGCAGCCGCAAACAAGGTTGCGGCCGTTGAGAACTTCATGAGCCCAGGCCTTTCTGTTTCTTCGATTTGGAGGCTGCGACAAGCGTAGGGCGAGCGCCGGGGCCAGCTTCGGCAGCGGAGCGAGCGACGTTGCGGCGTTGGCGAAAGGCCTCATAGAGCACCACAGCTCCAGCTGCCGATACGTTGAGTGAACTAACCCCTCCAACCATGGGAATGCGCAGCAGGTGATCGCAGGTGCGGCGAACCAGATCGTGCATGCCTGCACCTTCGCGCCCCAGGACGACGACGCAGTTGCAGGTGAGATCGAACTGATCGTAGTCGGCGGTTCCCCGCTCATCGAGTCCAATAATCCAAAGATTTTGGCGTTTGAGCTCTTCAAGCGCTCGCACCAGGTTGACCACGCGGGCGATGCGCAGGTGCTCCGCGGCGCCGGCACTGGCCTTGACGGCGACCGCGCTGAGGGGCGCAGACCGCCGCTCAGTGAGGATCACGCCGTCCACACCCGCTCCATCCGCCACTCGCAACAAGGCGCCGAGATTCTGCGGGTCTTCAACACCATCGAGAGCGAGAAGCAGACGGGCTGCGCCGGGATCGGCCGCGGCCGGATCCGGCGTGAAGAGATCCTCAAGAGACAGTGACTCCTGCGGGCGAACCAAGGCAACCACACCCTGGTGGGCGGCGGTCTTGGCCAAAAGCGTCAGCTGCTCGCGCGACTCCTGGCGAACACGAATGCCAGCCTGGCGGCACAGATCCACCAGCCGATCCAGGCGATCGTCCTGCCTTTCGCGCGCCACCTGAACATGGTCAAAGTGCCGCTTGCCGGCCTTGAGCGCCTCCTCGACGGGATGCACGCCGTAAAGAACTTCCATAAGGGATAGTGTAGAAGATCCACGGCTGGGCGGCCGGATCCATCCATGAGAATGGGCAGTTCCCGGAGTGGCTGTCTTTTAGGGAATTTGACAGTCGGGTACTGGATCGGGGCCTGCCGATTCAGAAGATTGGAGATATTGAATCGGCAGGCGGACCTACGACCTGTTTTTAGAAATGGTGGGAGATATTCGCAACGACAGTGTAGTCGGCGAAGAAAGCATCGCCGTTGTAGATGTTGTTCTGCAGCTCGGGGACACTGGGCGGACGATCGCGATAGATTGCCCAAGGTCCATTGACCGAGAAGGTGGTTCGCTTGTAGTCGAACATGAGGCCGGGATCCACGGACAAGATGAAGCCGGGGCGGCGGAACCCGTCGCTGGCACCTAGCAAGTCATGCGCAGGCACGCCCTCACCGCGAACACCGAAACTAAACGCCAGCCCCCTGATCTTGAGTTGGGGAATACCCTGCGAGACGCCCAGGCGGTAGATGTACTGGTCAGGGATGGAATCTACGCTCTGCCCCGGTTGGGAGCGAAAACTCGGCACACCGTTTGTATCTTCTGGGTTGAAGAGGTAGGTTCCCTGGCCGTATGCCGACGCATGGGGCCAAAGCGACTTGTAGGCCTGAGAGCCAACGTTGAATCCCCATCCCCCATCGCCAGGCTGGAGCGAGGGATCGGCAGTGGCCTTGATGATCTTGCCCTGGTACAGTGCCGAACCGGTGGCGTTGTCGATGCCGGTGGGAATCTTCAACTGGGAGCTGATTGCGATGTTGCCGCCATTTTCAGTTGGCGGACGGAAAAGCCAAGCCTGGGCGCCGACGGTGATGTCGCCGAGGCCGCTCACCTGAAAGATACCTGTGGGTGGATATTTCTGATCGCGCGTCCCGTTGAAGACCGGGATGTCTGCAATCAGGCTCCAGCGGGGGCTGAGGCGGTATTCGATGCCGACATCGAAGATGTTCTGGTGGTTTTCAATTGCGGACGATTTGGGTATTTCGGTGCTGCCAACGAAGTATTTGTTGGAATTGAAGACGCGGTAGCCGATGTCGACCGTGAGGTTATGGAGCTTGGACGGAGACACAGGACCACCAGTATCGGTGTCGAGGAACTCGTCAAAAGCGCGCTGGTTACTGTGGGCTGCAACGCACCCCTGTGCAATGGCTTTGCCACCGGTCAATGTGATTCCGGCAGCTATGAGGAAGATCGACAGCCTGATTGCATTTTTCATGAAGGACCTCCAGGTTCGGCCTCGCAAGTTAGTGTGATTTGGATCACATTTGTCGCCGAGTATGACCACGCTACGCGAGGATGGAAGGGCTGTCTTCATCATTTAGGTGGAGAAGGCACTCGTCCAAAACGCCTGCGGGGCCGCGCTGTCTGGGTTGCCTGGGCATGGTTTTCCTGTCGAAAGAAAAAGCACTCGCGGCTGGTATGTAAGCCAGAGATTGGTTGTGATTGCGTCAAATCTTCTTGATGAATTGCCGAGCCACGGGCATACTGGGGCTGCCCCGAAGCCCATGAGCCCATCCAGAATCAAGTCCTTCACCGCTGTGCTGCAGCCGCTTCAGGGCGGCCTGGGCTGGGTGATCGCGCGGATTCCCTTCGACATTGGCAAAGCGTGGCCAGTGCGCAAGGGTTTGCGGGTGCGGGGAAGAATCTTGCCCATGAAGGAGACCCGCGAAGGGTTTGCCTTCCGCTCATCGCTGTTCGCCTTTGCGGATCACCAGGGGCATTTTTTGCTGGTGAACAAGAAGATGCAGTCAGCGGCGAAGGCGAGGGTTGGATCTTCTGTTCGCATTGAGCTGGAGCCGGATTTGGAAGAGCGGGTGGCCCTGGTCCCGCCAGAGCTGGTCACGGCGCTGAAAGGCGATCGCCGATTGCGCAAGTGGTTCGACGAGCTGAGCCCGTCGATGAGAAGAGATATTGGTAGATGGGTGAACGAGCCGAAGAGCGCTGCCACGAGAGAAGTTCGCGCGGAGAGGATTGCTGAGCGCCTGCTGCTTGCTCTGGAGGGCGAGACCGAAGTGCCTCCCATTCTGCATGCGGCTCTTCTGCGCCAACCGCAGGCGCGGATGGGATGGGAAGCGATGACACCGGTGCAGCGGCGCAATCATCTCATGGGGATTTACTACTACCAAACCGTTGAGGCTCGCGAAACCAGGGCTGCAAAGGCCGTCGAGGCGGCCTTGCGCGTGGCGAAGAGTGGCTCCGGGGAGATTTGACGTGTGCAGTTCGGCGATGGCTTGCGACTCAGAATTGCCATATTGCGAAAAATATTCCAATTGAATTCGTTTTCCAAGCGACTTGGGGAGCGCTTGTAGCGTCTAATTGGACAATATGAGTATCGCTGCGTCGATCCGCCCCCTTTTCGCAAGGACTCCCGCCACTGCAGCCGAGGAACAGGTCAGGGAGGAAAGCCTCGCGGTATCCGCAGGGCTGAAGCGCCAGGATGCTGGCTTGCTGGACGAACTCATCGTTCGCTATCAGCACCGGCTGATGCGCTATCTCCTCTATTTAACGAGCAACCGGGAGATGGCTGAAGACCTGTTTCAAGAGGTGTGGATGCGTGTGCTGGTGCGGGGAGGGCAGTTCAACGGGCAAGCGCGGTTTGACACCTGGCTGTTTACCATCGCCCGCAACCTGGTGATTGACCAGCGGCGCAAACGCACCATGTGCAGCCTGGATGAGCTTTTTGAAGGCGGGAGCGACGAAGACAGGCCGATGAGCTTTGAAATCGCCGGCGATGAGCCCACACCCTTCGACCGCTTTGCAAATCTCGAAGACCGGGAACAGATTGCGGCAGCCTTGTTGCAAATGGACACGCTCCATCGCGAAGTGCTGGTGCTGCGGTTCCACGAAGAGTTGTCACTCGAAGAGATCGCCAAAGTCACACGTGCGCCGCTTTCCACTGTAAAATCAAGACTTTACCGGGGAATGGCCGCAATCAAGCCGAAACTGGAACGCACTCCTCTGCGCATCCGGGAGGCTGTGTGAAGAGCAACAAGCTGGCCGAGGGCGCGGCCGGCGATGGAAGCACTGGATCGACCGCTGACCGCGATCTACTCTCTGCCCTTTCCGGAAAGCAAGCCAACCGCGACTCTGCAGTGGCTTATCAAACCTGCCGAGTTGTGAACGCCTCGCTTGGCGTGATGCAGGATCAGAAGGCCGGGCGCAAACGGGCCCGATCATTGGCTTTGGCGGCTGTTCTGGTAGTTCTTCTGGTGTTGGGTCCACTGGTATGGTGGATCGCGGACACCTTGATTGAAGAAGAACACCTGACCAGCCTGGTGAGCCAATTGAGCGTTTGGACCTTCTTCTTTAGCGCCGCGCTGCTTGCCTCAGTGCTGCTTGCAGGCTGGCTCCGCCGCAAGCCCTGAGTGGGCACTCCTCGTGATTACCAAGGATTTTAAGCTCCGCGCAACTTAAGGATTTCCTTTGCCGTCCATACAAATAGGGAATTGAGCTAAGCTTAATCTCCTATTAAGACCCTCCGAGGGAGGGATTGGCTTATGCGCGATCCGCAATCCATTTCCGCGAACGAAGACACACGCCTGATTCCGGTGTGGTCCATTGTTGCCGCGGCCACTGTATTCCTGCTGGTCGAATACTATTTCTGGTTCATTTTGCCGACCCAGGGGCATCATCTCCCGCCGCTAGGCCTGCGCATTTACATGAACGTCTCATGCGGATTGCTGATTGCCCTTTACTTTCTGATGGTGGGCTACGTCAGCAAGGACGCTCCGCGCCGGGCAATGAGCTCACGATTCTGGATGATGATCTGCTTTGTCATGCCGGGCGGCATTGGCGCGGTTCTTTACTTCCTGCTTCGTCAGCCGGAAGTTTCGCGTTGTCCAGCTTGTTCCACGCATGTGCAGAGCGATTTTCACTTCTGTCCGCAGTGCGATTACCGACTCAGCGCCAATTGTGGTAATTGCTTCCGCACTGTTCGCACGACTGACCAGTTCTGTACCAGGTGCGGCCATGAGCTGGCCAGTGACCATATGCCGGCACGCCTGCGAGTGCTTGGCGATTAAGCCAGTGCGTCAGTTTCATGGCGGGATCCAAGCAGTGCGGCAGGTCTCTGTCGGTGTTGATTTTGTTGACGCTTGGCGGCGGGAATTGACCGAGCCGGTTTCCCTTCCTACAATCGAACTTCCGATCTGAATGTCTATCTCCGCGCTCATTATCGATGACGAACAACTTGCCCGTGATGAGCTCAAGTACCTGCTTGACTCAGTGGGTGGCGTCGATGTGGTGGCGCAGGGGACGAATGGCATCGAGGCTGTTGACCTGATTGAGGAGCATCATCCCGACCTTGTGTTTCTTGATGTGCAAATGCCGGGGCTGGACGGTTTTGCCGTGATTCAACGGCTGATGGAGCGCGCCAAGTCCAACATGATCGGGGGTAAAGAGGCCGAACCGCTTCCACAGATCGTGTTTGCCACGGCCTACGATCAGTACGCGGTGCGTGCCTTTGACGTGAACGCGGTCGATTATCTGCTAAAGCCCTTTGACCGCACACGGGTAGAGCAGGCGGTGGATCGAGTGCGCAGGCGCATGGCCGCGGGCGGCTCGAACGCATCTGGAATAGGCCAGCTTGCCGAAGCCCACATCGATCCTCAAGTCGAATCTCAGCTTGACGCGCTTCTGCGGCTGCTGAAAGGACCGAATGGCGCTTCTCGCACCCCCCAACCCGCGAAGCTTATCGTGCAGGCACAGAGCCGACTGCTGCTGGTGGACCAAGCTGAGATTTGCTACGCGGCCATTGATGAGGGTGTGATTCGGGTGGTGACGCAGACCTTTGAGGGGCATTCCAAATGCCGCACGCTCGAGGAGTTGCTGGAACTATTGGACCCAAGTGTGTTTTGGCGGGCCCACCGCGGCTTTGTGGTAAACATTAACCACATTCGCGAGGTGGTGCCGTGGTTCAAGTCCAGCTACCAGCTGCGCATGAACGACAAGCGACAAACAGAGATCCCCGTTAGCCGCGCGCAGACCAAGAGGTTGCGTGAATTGTTTAATCTGTAGCGCCCTTCTTCAAAGGGTCGAACTCGGCTGTCTGCTTAGTCGTAGCGCTCGAAGACAATCTGCTTGCGATGCCAGCCGAAGCCAGCCAAGCGATCGCGCACGCCAGAGACCATGTTGTTGAGTCCGCAGATGTACGCATAGATGTCAAACTTGAGCTCCTTTGCTGGTATCGCGGGATCAACCCCCGGCTGCGGTAGCGGAAGTCCCAGGCGGGCTGCGCGTTCTTCAACGATCCTGGCCACGTGGTCCTGCACGTAGCCGCGCAAACCGTTCCAACTCTCCTTTGCCCGGCTCAGAGTTGCGAGGTAATGGAAGTTTGGTTTCCGCTGGGCGAGCGCTTCAAACTCCTCGTGATAGTAAAGGTCGGTCTCGTGGCGGGTGCCGTAAACGAGCCAGATATCCCTGCCCTCGCTGCGGTCGGTGCCATCCTCAGGAAAGAGCGACTGCGTGTATCCGCGCATGGGCGCTACACCAGTACCGGTTGCCACCAGGATTGAGTCGGTGATTGGCGAATTCAGAATGAAATGGCCATGAGGCCCGTGGATCCGGATGGTACCGCCGATGGGCAGGTCTGGCAGGTCGGCGAGGTGATTTGAAAAGAAGCCGCCCTCCACACGGTTCACGCACAGCTCGAATCGATTTCCGCTGGCTGCCGAAGCGATCGAGTAGGCGCGAGTTTGCTGCTTGCCATTCGAGTCCTCGGCGACCGCAGAGACGAACTGGCCGGACGTAAATGGAAAGCTCTCAAGATCTTCAAGAACGAACCTGAAGTGGTAGCACTGCGTCGATTCGGAGATGCATTCTTTCTGTTCAAGGCGTGCGGTGTAAAGTTCACGTGCCAAGGGAACTCTCGCTGAGAAAAAGGATTAAGCCCGCAACAGGGACTGTAGGGAGTATCGCCAGTGGAGGGCAGAAGTGGCAAGCCCAGTGCGCACAACGCCTTCGAAGCCTGACGGCGGCCGGCCATCGGCCGCGCATCCCCACCCTATAATTAGTGAGTAGCGAGAAGAGAAATGTTCGAGGGTTTCGGTCTCCAAATCCGCTTTTGAGGAATCCATGGCCGCATTGATTGAAGCAATTACCGTGAAGCGCAAGATGGTATTTGAGTTTGAGAACACTCCGTACTACTGCCTTGACGCAGAAGTTTCCACGCCGACTGCCCGCGGCGGGCAAACCCTGGTTCGCCTGAAGATGCGCAACCTTCTTACGCGTGCGGTCTTCGACAAGACATTCAAGGCTGGCGAAAAGTTCAAAGAACCGGACCTGGAACTTGTTGAAGCATCTTACTTATATAGCGACTCAGAAGGCTCGCACTTTCTGGACCAGCAGAGCTACGACACCCATACTCTTTCCGGGCAGATGATCGGAGACGCGCTGTCCTTTCTGGTGGAGGGGGCGCTGATCCAATTGCATAAGTTCAACGGGAACCCGATCGGATTGCAGTTGCCGGAAAAAGTGGAACTGGAAGTTACCTATACGGAACCTGGCGCGCGCGGCGACACTTCAGGCAATGTGACGAAGCTGGCAAAGCTGGAGACTGGTATTGAGATCAAGGTTCCGCTCTTCGTCCAAGAGGGCGAAAAGGTGAAGGTGTATACGGAGACGCGGGAGTTCGCGGGGCGCGCCTAAGCGCCTACTCCACCGTCACTGACTTGGCCAAATTCCTGGGCTGATCGACGTCGCAGCCGCGGCGGACGGCGATATAGTACGCCAGCAGTTGCAGCGGAACAATTTCAATGAGTGGGCTGAGCAGCTCGATGGCTGGCGGAATGTGGATCACGTGCTCGACAAGACTGCCGATGGTGGTATCGCCCTCAGTGGCAATGGCGATGACGCGACCGGAGCGGGCGGTCACTTCCTGAATATTCGAAAGCGTCTTCTCGTAGCGGAGTTTTGACGCGGGGTCAGATTCGTCGCGCGTAACCAGCACGACGACCGGCAACGTTTCGTCGATCAAGGCATTCGGGCCGTGCTTCATTTCGCCGGCGGGGTAGCCCTCGGCGTGAATATAGGAGATTTCCTTCAGCTTGAGTGCGCCTTCGAGCGCGATGGGAAAATGGATGCCGCGACCCAGATAGAGAAAATCGCGAGCGGTGGAGAAATCCCTTGCCAGCTCTTCGCACTGGGCGGTGCGCTGGCGCAGCACTTCTTCAATCTTTGCGGGGAGGCGGCTGAGTTCCTCAATGAGCGCGACGGACTGGGCTGCATCGAGCTTGCCGCGGAGTTGGCCGAGCTTTAGTGCCAGCAGAAAAAGAGCGGTGAGCTGCGCAGTGAAGGCCTTTGTGGAGGCGACACCGATCTCAGGGCCGGCATGGGTGTAAATTGCGCCGTGCGCCTCGCGGGCTACCATGGCGTCCACGACGTTGCAGATGGCTACGGTCTTTGAGCCGAGTGCGATCATCTCGCGCTGCGCTGCAAGAGTGTCTGCGGTCTCACCGGACTGCGTGATCAGCAGGCCAAGGGTGCCCGGGCCGGCAATGGGATCGCGATAGCGGTATTCGCTGGCGTAGTCCACATCAACGGGCAGGCGCGCGAGGCGCTCAATCATGTACTTGCCGGTGAGCGCGGAGTGCCAACTGGTGCCGCATGCGGCGATGGTGATGCTTTCGGCGTGGGCCAGTTCTTCGTCGGAGATCTTCATCTCGCCCAGGAAGACCTTGCCGGAGTCGAGGGAGACACGGCCGAGCGTGGTGTCAGTAATGGCGCGGGGCTGCTCCCAGATTTCCTTGAGCATGAAGTGCTTGTAGCCACCCTTTTCCGCCTGGATCGGATCCCAGAGGATGCGGGTAATGTTGCGCTGGATGGGGTCTCCGTCGAAGTTGGTGAGCACAACGCCCGCCAACGTGAGAATGGCCATGTCACCGTCGGCGAGGAAATAAATGTCGCGCGTGTGGTGAAGAATCCCGGGAACATCGGAGGCAACGAAACATTCTCCCTTGCCGACGCCGATGACGACCGGAGGCCCAAAGCGGGCCACCACGATCTTGTCCGGTTCAGCGGCGGATAAAACACCGAGCGCAAAGGCGCCGGTGAGCCGCTTGACCGCGTGGCGAACGGCAACCTCAAGAGAAATTGGATGGCCGGTTGCTTCTGCATTGAGCTGCTCCTGCTCAATGAGGTGAGCGATGATTTCGGTGTCTGTCTCTGTGACGAACTTGTGCCCCTGGGTGATGAGTTCGCGCTTCAGGTCAAGATAATTTTCAACGATGCCGTTGTGGACAACGACGATGCGGCCAGAGCAGTCGCGATGGGGGTGGGCGTTTTCTTCAGTGGGACGGCCGTGCGTGGCCCAGCGGGTGTGGCCGATGCCGAAGGTGCCGTGCAGCGGGTGCTCGCGCAGGACCTCTTCAAGGTTGACGAGCTTACCGGGAGCGCGGCTCACCTGAAGCGTGTCGCTGGACGGACTGCCGACGGCAATACCCGCCGAGTCGTAGCCGCGGTATTCGAGGCGCCGAAGCCCCTCGATGATGACGGGAACTACTTGCTTTGGACCAACGTAGCCGACAATGCCGCACATGCAACGATTCTAAGCGACACGGCGGCAAAAGGCAGTGACACGAAGGTGGAGGGTGGGCCGGGGAAGCCTTGGCCGGAGGCGCTTCAGTCTTCGTCGTCTTCTTCTTCAGGGCATTCTTCGCAGGTGTCTCGATCGTTGCAGGTGGAGCAATCGTCGGTCGCGTTTTAGCTACGAGCTGCTAGCGTCTAGCTAGCAGCTCGCTTCCCGGCCAATTCGGTTTGAGTTGCGCAGGTTGTGAAGGAGACTCTGAAGAGATTGTGCGCCAAAGGAGGGTAATACTCTGCAAACCGCCTGCGGTGGGGCGGGCTTTGAGGTTTTGGGAGGGGAGGATTGGGCGGAAAGATGGGATTGCGGGGTTCGCGGAGGCCGTTCGAGATCCGCTTGACGAGGGTGATGCGGGGACTGCATCGGCGATTTGGCATTAACCGAGAATCCTGGCGACTTGGACGATTGTCGATACTGGATCCAGCCGTAGGCTCTCCCACCCTTTCGCGATGGAACTTGACAATAAAACTGCGGAAGGATGGGCACCCAGTTCAGATGCTAATGAAGGGTGGTTTGCTCGGCCGAGGCCGCGTGGCACTACTCGGCTCTCAACGCTTCAACGGGATCTACCGCAGCCGCACGGCGGGCAGGCAGATAGCTCGCGAGCGCCGCGGAGATGGCCAGGATCACCGGCACCGTGGTGTAGGTAAACGGATCGAGCGGGCTGATGCCGAAGAGCAGAGACTTCATCAACTGCATCATCACGGCTGCGGTGCCCACGCCGATGGCGATGCCAGCCGCGGTAAGCAGCAGCGCCGCACGGACGAACATCCACTTCAGCTCGCTCTTCTGCGCCCCCAGCGCCAGGCGAATTCCGATCTCGCGGGTACGCTGCGAAACGGTGTAGGAGATAACACCGTAGATGCCGATGATGCCGAGGGCGAGCGCCATGGAACCTGCGATGGCGAGCATGACCAGGGTAAACGAAGTGCGCGCCATGGAATCGCTGTAGATATCCTGCATGGTGCTCACCGCGTCGACCGGCAGATCAGAATTCACCGACCAGACGGCTCGCTGCATGTCACTGAGGAGAGATTGCGTTCCGGCGCGGGGCGTGTGCAGCGCGAAGTAGACAGTGCGCCTTGCATCGAAGGTTCCCGGACCGAAAATATCGTTCATCATCGACGGCCAGTAGACGGTTGCATGCGACACCTGGTCCACGCCATTTTCGCGTACATCCTGCACGACCCCGACCACTTCATGCCAGGGCATGGATTCCCACTCTCGGAAGTGCTTGCCGATGGCCGCCCGGGGCGATCCCCAAAGCTCACGGGCGAAGCTCTCAGATACGATTCCGATCGGCCTCAGATTGTAGATCTCCGCCCAGGTGAATTCGCGTCCGGCCACGATCCGTGTACCGGCGGTATGAAAGTATCCCGGCGAGACGTAGTTGTAGAGGCGCATGGGAGCATTGTCGCCTGCGTAGTTTTTGCCTTCGATGTAGATCTGGTTCCAGGCCGGTTCGGCTCCGCTCATGGGAACCGAAGCTGCAAAGCCTGCGGAAGACACGCCTGGAATGGCGGCCAGCTTGTCGAGGATGCTGTTCTGCATCCGCGTGACCGTCTGCGGATCGCGCACCAGGGTTCCCGGAATGGAGATGCGCATGACCTGGAGCGATGCCGGATCGGAGAAGCCGGGATCGACGTTGCGCATAGCCAGAAAGGTGCGGATCATCAGCACGGCGCTGACGAGCAGCACCAGCGCCATGCTTACCTGAGCCACCACCAGCAAGTTGCGGCCGCGCCGCCGTTCGCGGCTTACGCTCGCCGTCCGCATCGTTCCAAGTAAGGTCAGCCGCTGTCGCGATGGGACATAGCGCAGTATCGGGATGGCGCCCAAGAAGAGGCCAGAAAGCACAGAGAGAATGAGTGTGAAGGCGACGGACCGGCCGTCGAGCGATATCTCGTTCAGACGCGGGAGTTCCCCCGGCCCGATTCCCGTCAACAAACGCAGCCCGGCGTAGGCCACTGCCACGCCTGCTGCTCCGCCCAGCAGGCCCATCGTCACGCTTTCCAGCAAAAGTTCACGAGCGATCCGCCATCGTCCCGCGCCGAGCGCCGAACGGACCGCAAGCTCCTGCTGGCGCGCATCGGCGCGAACCAGCAGCAGGTTGGCCACATTGGTGCAGGCGATCAGCATCACAACGCCGAGAGTTCCCATGACCACCCAAAGCACCGTTTGGATACTGCCCACCACGGTCTCTTTCAGCGGCAGGAGCGCCGGCGTGATCTTCCATCTCAGATACCAGTGCGGATCGCCGCCCGGACCGTTCGACCACGAGTCCATCCATACGTTGAGCAGGCTCGCCACGTCGGCATTCGCCTCTGGAACGGCAACCCCCGGCCGGAGCCGTGCGATGCCGCGATAAGCAAAGCCAGCCAGCTGCTCTTTTACCGGATCGAGCGCCATCGGAACCAGGAGATCGAAGTCGTAATTCACGATCTTGAATCCGCGCGGCATCACCCCGGCGATCACGCGGGACTGGGAATTGACGCTGATGGTGCGCCCTACGACGCCAGGGTCGCCGCCGAATCGACGCTGCCAGTAGCCATAGCTCAACATCACCCGGCCCAGGCCATGGGCGTCTTGATCGGCCGCCGTGAGCCATTGGCCGGTGAAGGCAGGAACATTGAGCGTCTCAAGAACGCCCTCGGAAATCAAAGCGGTGTCTACCTGCTCCGGCTGAGCGATGCCAGTGATGCTTGCCGTGCCCGGTCCCCAAACGCCTACGGATTGAAAGGTACGGTTATGCGCGGCGAAAGTGAGATACATCGAGGCCGACAGGCGCAGCTCACTGCGAAACTCAGCGAGCCCGGGCGCGCCCGGCGCGTTGAGGTGCAGCGAAATCAGCTGTTGCGGCTCCGGATAGGGTAGCGGCCGCAGAAGCACGCTGTTCAGTACGCTGAAGCCTGCAGTATTCGCGCCGATGCCGATTGCCAGAGTCAGAAGAACGGTTGCCGCGAATCCCGGAGACTTTCTCAACCGGCGGAAGGCGAATTTCAGGTCATCAATAATGGACTCAAGTGCGGGCCACTGCCACTCTTCGCGGCTGCGCTCCTGGATGAGCGCGATGTTACCGAACTCTCGCCGCGCCGTTTGCTCGGCCTCCTTGCGCAGCATGCCTTCTTCCATCAGTTCTTCGACTCGCTCGTCAAGATGCTCCTGGATAGAGACAGAGAGATCGTCGTATCGGCGATGGCGGTTGAAGAGCCGGTTGAGAATCTGCATGGCTGACCTCCTACGACTTCGCGACCGCGAGCACGCGCGTAATTCCGGTGAACATCCTGTCGAAGCTGACGACTTCCTGTTCCAGATGCCGGACGCCTGTATCGGTCAGTCGATAGACCCGGGTGGGACCTCCCTTCGCGGACACGCCGATCTCCGATTCGAGCCAACCCTCACGCAGCATCCGCTGCAGAGCCGGGTAGAGTGAACCCTCTTCAACTTGGAGCAAATTGTCGGAAACCTGCTTGATGTGTTTGACCAGAGCGTAGCCATGCATCGGTCGCAGGCGCAGCGACTGGAGGATCATGATTTCCAGCGCCCCTGGGAAAAGGTCGCGATGTTCGGGATTCTTAGCCATGGTAGGATGATAACACTAAAATACCTATTGGTAAAATAGGTATGTTAGGGTCAAGGATTGAGAAGTACGTCTCAAATTCTTTTTGCGCATCCTGCCGACCGCGCCTAAAAGCATGCATGACCTGCTGCCGCCCCGACCACCATCCCAGTGAGGATTCCTTGTGCTTCAAGCAATGAGGTCGTCGATCAACCTACCCCTAAACCGCCAAAGATGTAAGACTGACAATCGATATTTCGCTTTTGCAATGTGAGTTTGCTGCTAAATGGCCGAACTCACGGCCCACGGCTTCCGCATCAGCACGATGGTAAAAGTCTTGAAGTGGAGATGGGCATCATTCTGATGAGATCTGCAGCAATGTGATAACGCTCGATACTCTTTAGTGACAAGATTGAAAACTTCCATGGACACGCCGCCAAATCTCTGTCTTGCCGAAAAATGGCAACATAACATAGCCGCGTAACCTCAAGGTGTCACCTTCCACAACCATTGTGCCGCGATAGGTATTTCCCGACTTTGGGTCGTATAGAGTTCCGCCGGACGCGTGAGTGGCGTCGCTAAGACTAAAGTGGCTACCAATTTCAAGATTACAGAGCGATCTACTGCGAAGAGTCGCGTCTGGATTGTAGATATCAGAAGCGGCGGCCGCTTTTGGACTAATTGAAAGTATCCGGATGCAGAAGCCACTAGAACATGCCTCGATGCGGATAATGGATCCCGTCGGCTCCTGCCAATCGCCCAGGAACGGAGAGGTCTGTGCCTTGAGTGGCGCCATGCCCATGAATGTAAAGATTGCAATCAGCACGATCGTAGAAAGTCGCTGCATTACATGCTCCATACATGACAACGCCCGTGCAGAACCCAGAAATGCAACCGCAAGAGAACAATTCAGCAACGCACAGCCTCAACCCCATTTCTTGAAATGCCTGTCGCCGTAAATATGTCTGTCAACACCGAAGGCCATAGTCTGACTGCCTGGGCGAGTGACGGCACCGCAATGATTAGACGCGAAAGCAAGGTGGCGAATTGGAGTCGCCGTTCAAATTGACGGCGGATTTCATTGAAAGACAATCGGGGAGGAACCATCGAGGTAGAGCTCGGCTGCTCGGTGTGCAGTATGAAGTGCAATTGCCTTCCCTTCACCGCAAAAGGATGGAATCACAGCGGTCTGATCGCCCAATTTCCATGGTGAGGGTTCGTGGAGCGACACCGAGGCTAGATAGCCATATGGGATTGAAGAAAGCGCGAGCGGACGTTCAAGCATTGGTATAGCCCCACTTAAGCGCTGAGCAAAATGAGGAGAATGGTGCTGCATATGATTGAGCAGGCTATCCCAGTGAGAGGTGAAAGAATGCAGCTTCTGACGGGTGATGAGCGCACAGAGATTTACGGGGCCGTCCTCAACAGGCTGCAATCCAGCGTAACCGCCTGGATAGAGAATGAGCTCCCCATGCCCGGCCAACTTTGCATGCTGGTCGGGCAAAAGGGTGAAATACATCTTCAGCGCAACCAATTTGTTCTGTGAGCCTTCTGCTGAGCGTTGCCAACCCCGCAGATCATGCCTGCCCGTAGCGAGAAAGGCCTCGCTCCCCTCGACAACTGTTGAGACTTGAGTTGTGTCTCTGATCCGAGCTCTCCATCGACCCGAGGCTTCGCAGCCAGCTTGCGGTGACAACTCTTCCACCGCATATCCGCGAAGAATGTTGACACCCGCCAGCTTCGCGCGTTGAAGCAGTGCTTCATCCAGTCTTCGCCTGGTCAGGGAAAATGGCGGGGGCCGGCAATGGAACCTCTGCTATTACATCGCGGGCCACTATACGTAGTGCTTGGATGGTTTCCGCTCCCATGGCCTCGGGGTGAATACCCATGCGGCGCAGAAATGGAAGACACTCCGGGCTCAGGAAATCACCACACAGCTTATGCTGAGCTTCTTTGCTTTTCTCAATGAGAGCGGCATGGCGGCCTGCTTGAGCGAGAGCAATGGCAACGGTGGAACCGGCCAGGCCGCCCCCGACGATCAGTCCGTCGTAGCTACGCGAAGAAATCATGGCTATTTGATCCGAGCCACGCAAATGCGTGCCGGCCAACGAATATCGATGCGAATCGAGCGTGGCGAGATGCCGGCACCCTCAGCATAGTGCCGCCAATCGTTCGGGAGAAAAGCGCGGCGAATGGATACAGGCCCGTCGTGCCGAACAAAGCGATGCCAGCGTGCAACCATCGCCAGCGTCTTGAAACCGAAATACGAGACTCGTGTTCGGTAAAGGTCATTGATAAACCACCCGAGCCGCGCCACGCGCTCCATCCATTCAAGAAAACCCAGGATCTCAACGTCTTCAAGATGGTGGGTAAAGAGCGAGCTGACGACAAGATCAATCGGCTCGGCATCAGTGTCAAATGAATACGCATCGCCGGCAATCCATTGAATTCGACTGCCTGCCGGAGTGAACTCACGTGCGGCGCGAATAGCGTGTGGATTCAGGTCAACGCCGGTGAGCCGAGTGATGATGCGTTTGTTCTGAGCCCAATACTCGATGTGACGCAGCAAATCACCTCCGCCACAGCCGACATCAACGATGTGCAGCGGTCGTTGCTCATATTGATTGCCAGCAAACTGGGAAAGCCACTGCAGTGTGGGGTGATAGGCATGCGTCAGTAAATTGACTTTCGCAAGATCGCGAAGGCAGGCGCGACACTCCTGATAGGGGCACGGCTCATCCATCAATTCAGAAAGCCGGGCCCGGGCAGAAAAGTCGGGTAGCCAGTTCAGGCCGCGTGTTTTCCCCACATCGCTGGATTCAGTCTCAAAGGGCATGGAAGTTCATCGTCTCCGCAGTGAGTCCTGGTCCAAACGACATGGCACATCCCCTCTGCCCCGGCTGGGCTGCATCCATCAACTTTTCCAGGACGAACATTACGGTTGCGGAACTCATGTTGCCGAAGGATCGCAAGATTTCCCGAGAAGCTGCAAGTTTTTCCGGAGCCAACTCGAGCCCGTCGCCAACCGCATCTAAAATTGAACGGCCGCCCGGGTGCACAGCCCATAATTCGATATTGCTATCAGGATCAACATCTCTGGCGCGCTCGTGGAGCGTTTTGCGCAACTCGCTGGGCACCCGGCTCGAAAGTTCCATATCAAATCCAGCGTCGCCAATGCGCCACCGGATCAGATCACGCGTCTGAGGAACCATGATGGCCTGGAAGCCGTCGAGCGCAAGTCCACTGTTGCCGGCACGGATCAGGCTTGCGGAACAACCATCGCCAAAAAGCAGGAACGACATAATCTTCTCCATGTCCTGTGTCTCCTGAAGATGTATTGAACAGAGTTCGAGATTGATCATCAGGACACTTGTATCAGGATTTGAACGCACAATGTGGCGCGCAAGCTTCAGGCCATTGATGGCGGCATAGCAGCCCATAAAACCGACCATCGTGCGGTCAGTACCGGAGTCAAGTTGCAAATATTCGATTGCGGCAAAGTCCAGACCGGGAGCAAACAATCCCGTACAGCTGGTAACAATCACATGGCCAATGCTGCGGCGTTCTTCGCTGTCGAGGTCCAGTCGATTTAGAGCGCACTGCAAAAGGCGAGGGGCTTGCAGTTCAAATAATGCCATCCGCTTTGCTGTCGCCGGAAAATTTCCCGCGCTGAATAAAAGATTGCCATCATACAGGCCTCTGGCTGATTCTGCTTCAACCTGAATGTAGGAATACCGATGGTCAATTCCGGAGCGCTTGGCGAGGTGGCGTAGCAACGTGCCAGAACGGCTATCGCGCAGCGTTCCAGCAGCATACTCGATAAACGTGGCGTGTACATCGTTTGGAGGCGTGGCGGTTGCAATACGACTGATACAGACTTGCGTCATGGTCCCACCTCTATAGTCTGGCCGATGTTTTGACCCTGCGGTTTTTAGTGTAGCCCGACGGGTGAAGAGCGAATTGGTAACGGGAAGTCGGCGTGGCAGCTTGTTAGATGCAAAATAACCCTGATTTTTCGGTGTGCCAGGGCGTTTTTGGGGGCTAGGCGTTCTCAATTACTGAATCATGGAAGGCCAACTCACTCGTCGCGACCGCTTGGGGGATACACTCCCACACAGCGTCTCCATGGCTTGTGAAAGCTGGCGCTGCGGGTTCGTACCATCCAAACTGACCGGGCGCTATTCCTCTATGCGGTATGTGAACTCTTCGATTACGGGGTTGGTGAGGACATCTTTGGCGATGCGCTCGACCTGGGTTCGGGCTGCGTCGGCACTGAGCCCCTCGGCGAGCGAAACCGCGAAATACTTGCCCTGGCGCACGGAGGTGACATCGGCAAATCCTATCTTGCGCAGGGCGTTGTGAATCGTTTGGCCCTGTGGGTCCAGAACCGATGTCTTGGGCGTGACATAGACATGTGCCTTCATCATCCTTGATTATAGTAGCTCCGGTGGTTGTTCTGCGTCCCCAAGGGTTCCGGTGCGACTGTATGCGCCGAACTCACCTCCCCAGCCCCGAAGGAGAAGTAAAGACTGATGGTTAATTATCTTGAGCTGCCGATCGGCGATCGTGCACCAGAGGTTTTTCGCGCGGTAGTCGAAATCCCTAAAGACAACACCAACAAGTTTGAGTACGACAAAGACCTGCACGTCTTCAAGCTGGACCGCAACCTGCACTCCCCGGTGCACTACCCAGGGGACTATGGATTTATTCCATCGACGCTAAGCGACGACGGCGATCCGCTGGACGTGCTGGTGCTGGTGCCGAGCTCGAGTTTTCCAGGATGCGTGCAGGAGGTGAGGCCCATCGGCCTGCTGGAGATGATGGACCAAGGCGTACTGGACGAGAAGGTGCTGGCGGTGGGAAAGAACAATCCGCGGTATACGAATGTTTGGAACTACACCGATATCTATCCGCACATGCTGAAGGAGATTACCCATTTCTTTTCGATCTATAAAGATCTGGAAGGCAAGCGCGTAGAGATCAAAGCTTGGCACGACGCGGCCTACGCGCGGGACAGGGTTTTGATTGCCGTGAAGCAGTTCCAAGATGCCAAGGCGAAAAAGGCGAAGGTCAAGGCGAAGCCGGGCGGGTGAGCGGGACAGAAGCTGGAGCAGAGTTGGCTGCCTTCTTTTGGGCTGGGGCAGGATGCTCGGGTGTTGGGGGGGTCTCTTAATCCGTCGATGAGAGGGCCGACTTTCGCCGTGCAAGCGGAGCGGCAGTAAGCCAGTAGAGGACCGGGCCCAGCAGGCCTACAGCGGCGGAAAAGAGCAGCGCCGAGGTGGTGCCGAAGACTGTCTCGCGACGCGAGGCAAAGAGCGCATAGCCGATCAACGCAGCCGGACCCAGTCCCATCAGGGCGGCAATTGGAAAGCTGCCTGCTTTGAAAGGGCGGGCGAGGCCTGGTTCCCGAATTCGCAGCACCACGAGGGCAACGAATTCCAGGAGCAGGCTCGATCCATAGAGGATCAGGTCGATGGAGATGAGGCGCTCAAATGGCAGTTTGAGCGCGAGCGCCCAGGCCAGCCCACACAGCAACACACTTACCCAGGGAACACCGCGCTTGTTGCGCCGGGAAAATACGGCTGGGAGCATGCCATCTTCAGCCATGGCCATGGGCAGGCGCGTGTAGCTCATCATGAGCGCGTTGAACATGCCGATGCCGGAGATCATGCCGCCGGCAATCACGGCCAAGCCCAATGCAGCGCCTAAGAGTCCATTGCCGCCGATGGACCTGGCCGCGTCTGCCCAGTCTCCGGTTGAGAAGCTTTCAGTCGTCAGACCGGCAAGGGCCATGGCCAACAGGGGGAGGATGTAGGTTACAGCCACCAGCATGGTGGAGAGAATCATGGCGCGGGGATAATTGCGCTGCGGATTCTCGACTTCCTGAGCCACGGTGGAGGCATTGTCCCAGCCCATGTAGTTCCACATGGCCACAAGAATCGCCGTTGAGAAACCAACTCCCAAGCCCTGCCCGGAAACGGGAACGCCCCATTGAATGTGAGGGTGCAGCATGATTCCGCGACCGATGCCGAGAATCGCGAAGATGATGAATGGCGTGAGGAGCAGTGCGAAGAGTCCGATTGAGTCTTCACCAACCTCTGGCGCGCCGCGCATATTCCATGCACAGCACAGTACAACCACTGCCAGCTTCCAGGCGAAGCCATTCCAGCCCGCTGTGAGTTCGGGGGAGAACTTGCCCAGGTAAAGCACAAAGACAGAGGGATAGATGGCCATGTCGAAGACGCTGGCCGAAAGCGAGAGCCAGCTCTCTTGATAGCCCCAAAAGGGGCCAAGCGCGCGGCGCACCCAGACATAAAAGCCTCCCTCGGCGGGAATGGCGCTGGCCAGTTCGCCGATCATGAGCGCGGTTGGCAGCGACCAGAGAAAGGGCAGAGTGATGAGGATGACGATGGCCATGAGGAATCCGGCGCCGCCGAGAATGTCCTCGATGCCATAGGGACCGCCCGAAACCATGAAGTAGGTTGCGGCCACCAGCGGGAGAAAACGCATCTTCTGCCGCACAGCGTTGGGGAGATTTGGCATTAGAAGCGAATCTAACAATCCTGGCCGCCCGCGGAAAGAGAATAATGACCAGTTAAAAACCACCCTGCGGCGAGCGGCTGACTCGGCGCGGCGCAACCGAAGCGCGGCTTCCGGTATAATCTGTTAGCGACACGGAGAGATGGCCGAGCGGCTGAAGGCGGCGGTTTGCTAAACCGTTATAGGGTCAAAAGCTCTATCGGGGGTTCGAATCCCCCTCTCTCCGCCAGAAGTCAAGATGCTTAGAATCAATAACGTATATAGGCAACAACATACTA
>Ga0182018_10000957_pt1 | contig 35111 bp, 29 predicted proteins | sample 812P2MmetaG_FD_120490 | JGI IMG/M metagenome (GOLD analysis project Ga0182018, IMG submission 120490) | Permafrost microbial communities from Stordalen Mire, Sweden - 812P2M metaG | ecosystem: Environmental > Terrestrial > Soil > Wetlands > Permafrost | place: Sweden: Stordalen | collected...
AGCGGCGCAAACCTCCACAATCGAGGTCCCTGAGGGCAATTTGCTCTCCAAAAACTCCGGTCTCCATCCCCTCTGAAACCCCCTCCGAAACTTTTCCCGCGGAGTTCTGCAAGTCGTTCACAATTTTTGTGTAACTTTCTCCCGTTTCGTTCCAGTTACTTGCAGCCATCCCCATCCCGCTCCCAAAATCCCACGTGCTAGTTTTTCAATCAGAAGGAGCGGTTCACCCTTGACGTCCCTTCGCGAGTTTCATGCTGGCCAGCATGCGTTGCACTTGAGGTGGTACTGGACTCCCTGGTGGCCGTAAACCTTCACGGCGGGCAACTATATGTATGACGTCGACAGGGAGATCTTGGAACCGGTTCCATAAACGCCCCCGGTGATCGGATAGCCGTTATTGCCGCCCCGGGGGATATCAGAGAGGGATGTTTCGAAGTGGCAACGATATGCTCGCGATAAAGGCGAGCCTAGATCATCACAGAAATCCCTCAAACCACTGGGCGGCCGAAACGCACGGCGGGGTGCCCTCTGGGCCCGTCCGAGAGCCCGGCCGCCCGCAACGTCCACTTACTCCTGATGTCGCGCCCGTAGTGTCGTAACTTACCTCGGTAAACTCACGTGACCCTCATTCCCAATGAAGTCCCGCAGTTGGCTATACGGCCGATGAGGATGATTCGTGCTGCGCGCCGAGCGGATCCACGTTTCGTGATACCACCGCTCGAACGGAGCATACTCGCCCCGCGCCAATTCCGCTTCCAATTGCTCCAGCGAAGCCCGCGCTTCCCGGATCGCCCGCCAGAGATGCGCCGCATCCGGCGCCCGCGGAGCCTCCTCCAGCTTGAGTGCCGCGGGCGTCTGCCGCTGCGCCGTCTAACGGCTGCCGGAACCGTCTGTGGTCGGCAAGGCGAAAGTGGGTGGCATCGACTTCAACAAAGCCCGAATGCGCCGGGTCGCCGAGGCGGTCCTGGCCCAGCAGCCAGTGGCGACTACAGTCCCCGGCAAGCCGCATTCGATCTCAAGAAACTACGCGGAAAGCAGATGTGGACAGAGTCGGGAAAACGCGCGCCTACCGATCGACTCAAGCAGGACTGGAGGCCATCGCCGCCTTGGTGATTCCGCGGGAGAAAGCCATCCGCCCGTTGCTGGGCCGCCACCCAAGACATCCGGCCCTCCCGCGGGTCACAGAATCCGACGGCGCTCCACCGTCACTACGAAACTGTCCGCGTCGGCATGGCGGCCATCTTGCGGGAACTCGGAGTGGCTGCCTGATCGACAAACAATTTGTCGGACTTCGCCACTAAGGGCCCAATGACAGCATGCTGAACAAGCTGTGAGGGCAGCAATACTCATGGACGATTCTCAAACCTGCCCGTACGAAACCCGGCTGAACATCGAGTTCCAACCGCTGGAATTGATCGACGAAAAGGCGCTGGCCGACGCTTGCCGCTACAAGTGGTACAACCAGGCGCTCTGCCAGGTGAATGGATCGGTAGTTCGCCTCGGCGTCGTTCAGGGCGAATTCGATTGGCTCGACGTACCAAGAGCCAATCGCTGCACCGTACCCGCGCCGCCGAGCGAACGGTGATCCTCATGGTGGAGAACTCGGCATCGTTCCGACCGGCAACTGATCGCTGCATTCGAAAAAACGCGGTGACGCCGAGCCGAGTGACAAAAATCTTTCGCCTCGATTTCCCCTGTTTTCAGTTACCTGACGGATTTCCGCTCCGAAAGCCCCACATTGCCATGCAATGCTGAATGCAGAAGGCTTCCTGGCGGACAGCCGAAAACGCTTCGCCGTAAAATTTTACGGCCTGGATTCGGTAAGTAGCTTGTTTGCAACACGCATGCCCCGCTTGGCCGTAAAAAAATTACGGCCAACAGAAATCGACCCGGGGCTCTTGGCTTCGTTCCGTCAATTGTCCGTCGGCTTCTCCTCGACGTGGTCGATGACGAAGACCGGCAGGGAGCGCCGGTGCATCTCCAGTTTCATGCCGAGATGCTTCTCCATCGCCTCGAAAAGGGACATGCCGCCCGAAGGCTCCGATGCGACGGCGGCGCCGGCCGCGGTCGGGGCAGGCAAACAATCGCATCCTATTCCACCTTCTTTGGCATCTTTGCATTGGAAAACGCCCGAAGTTCCCGAAAGGCGACTTTCCGACGGGATTATTTATCCGCCGCCGCGCCCGCCCCTGCCCCCGCGCGGCCGCGTGATTTTCTGAGCCGGGTCCGCGCCGCCGAACGTCAAAGTCACATCCACCGTGTGCGCCTTCTCATTCCTCTTGGGCTCCGCCTTCGTGGCGCCGAGATTGTCGAACATCCCGTCTTCCTTTACCCGCTTCAGGAAGAAATCGGGATAGTCCGGATCGAACGGGCTGCCTTCCTTCACCGTCCAGATTTTCTTGATCTCCGCTTCGGCGGTCAAATCGAGCCCCGTGACCTGCAGCGCGCCCATCTTGTATTGCTGCCCGCCATCCACCGTTACTGTGAGGTCTACGGTCTTCTTGGCGTCATCGATGGTGCGCGCGGTGGTGGCCTTGGCATTCAGGTACCCGGCGCGGGTCAGCGCCACGCGGATGCGCTCCACACCCTCGTTCACCACGTCGAAATTGGCGATGTCGCCCTTCTTGAAATCGCCCGCCTGTAGCAGGTTGTTGGGATCGGTCGGAGAGTTCCCGTCGATGGCCACCTTCCCCAGCGAGTACACTTCGCCTTCGTCCACCGTCACCGTCACCTTGAGACCCTGCACGTCGGCCACGGGTTCCACGCGCAACTTCGGGAACGCCACGCGCAGGCGCCCGCGCGCTTCGTACAAAGACCGGACACTGGAATCCAGCAAAACCCGGAAGTTGGTGTCCGACCACTGTGTGCCGATAGCCACCGGCCAGATGGCTTCCTGCAGCACCTTCTCCTGCACCACCGTATTGCCTTCGAAGAACACCCGCGCCACCACCGGACGCAGTCCCGCCGGACGGAAGACCACCGCCAGTTGCCCCGGCGCTAACTGCGCCACTTCCCCGCTCACTTTCGGAGGCTTCCCATCCGCGCCGGCCTTCGCCGCCAGAAACTCCTGAAGCCACCCCGCGTACCGGTCGATCAGCGGTTTGGTGGCCGGGACTTTCGAGGCCGAAAACAGCGGATCGTGTTCGTGCAGCACCTGCACCAGATCCGCATCGGGCGCGACCAAGTCCTCGAAGTGAATCGGGAACACCGGAGTCACTTCCAACACCCGGAACGTCGCCGCATAGGCCTTCTTGTCGCCGTCCGGCTCAAATCCGTATCCCACGGATTCGAAAGCGCCGGTCGCGATCAACCGCTGGCGCGCCGCTTCGAAATCCAGCCGTCCCGCCATATCGCCGATTTTGAGGCCGGCCACAGCCAGAATTTGCTCCACCGTATAGTTCGCGTTCCCTTCCACTTTCAACGTACTGATGGGCCACTTGTCCGTGACCGTCGGTGCGGTCTTCTGCGGAGCCTTCTTCTGGGGCGTCTGCGGGAAGCCTGCCGCCGCGGCCAGCAGCACGAGAATCACCACCCGTCTCATAACTCCTATGGTAGACCGCCCGGCCCCATGGCATTGGGTTAGAAACGCTACGACTAAATCGACTATGGCTCTCTCCGCTGGGACTCCACTGGGACCGTACGAGATCGTCGCCCCACTCGGCGCGGCCGGCCTCCGGTCCCGACATCGCTCCGGCTCAGGTGGCATCTCACCTGACGGTTCCTCCTGGATCGCGCAGGGAAGCGATCGGAAGTGGCGCGTCTACTCCATGGGCCCGGCGAACCGCGGGAAATTCCGGGTCTGGAATCCGCCCGCTCCGCCAGCGCCCCGGCGATCGCGTCCTGGTGCAGACCGTTCCGGGGCCCGGCTACATCCAGCGCTGCGAAACGCTCTTTATCGCGGAGAATCTCCGGTAGCGCCGGGTCGCGAGGTTTCGCGGCGGCGGTCCGCTCAGTGCCGCGCCACCTCAACAGGTAGAATAGAAAAAGTGCCCTACGATCTCATTGTCATTGGGAGTGGTCCCGGCGGCTACTCCGCAGCCATTCGCGCCGGTCAATACGGATTGAAAACCGCTCTCGTGGAGAAACAGCCCCGTCTCGGAGGCACCTGCCTGCTGGTCGGCTGCATCCCCACCAAGTCGCTCCTCCAAACCGCCGACGTCTGGGAACGCTTCGTGAACTCCGAAGCCGAAGGCATCCACTGCGAAAATCCTCGCCTCGATTACCCCAAGGTAAAGGACCGCAAAGACGGCATCGTCACCAAGCATTCCAAGGGCGTCGAAATGCTCCTGAAGCGCGCTAAAGTGGAGCGCTTTTCGGGCTACGCCACCCTCAAGGGCGGCGGCAAGGTGGAAGTGAAGTCCGATTCGGGCACGCAGACGCTCGAAGCCAAGAACATCATCATCGCAACCGGATCGGAAGCCCGCATGCTTCCCGGACTCGAGGCCGACCCCGAATTCATCCTCACCAATATCGAGATTCTCAACCTCACCGCCGTGCCCAAGAGCCTCATCATCATCGGCGCGGGCGCCGTGGGAGTGGAATTCGCATCCATCTTCAACCGTTTCGGTACCGGCGTCACGGTCGTCGAGATGTTGCCGCGCGTGGTGCCGGTGGAAGACGAGGACATCTCCAAGGAATTGGAACGTAACTTCCGCAAGCAAAAGATTCGCGTGGAAACCGGCGCCCGCGCCGAAAATATCGAGAAGACCGGCTCCGGCGTCAAGCTCACCCTCACTACTAAGGACGGCAAGCAGGAAACCCTGGAAGCCGAAAAGCTGCTGGTGGCCGTGGGACGCAAGCCCAATACCGAAAACATCGGCCTGGAGAATACCAAAGTTCAGCTCGACCGCGGCTTCATCAAGGTGGACGCTCATCAGCAGACCGCCGAACCGGGCGTCTATGCCATCGGCGACGTGGTGGCCGGCACCCCCCAACTGGCCCACGTGGCCACGCGCGAGGGCATGATTGCCGTGGCCCACATGGCCGGCAAGCCCGCCGTTCCCATCAACAAGAACCGCATCCCCGGCTGCACCTATACCGAGCCGGGCATCGGCAGCGTGGGCCTCACCGAGGCGCAGGCGCGCGCCCAGGGCCGCAAAGTCAAAATCGGACGTTTCCCCTTTGCCGGCGATTCGCGCGCCACCATTCTGGGCCATCACGAAGGCTTCATCAAGGTGGTGGCCGACGAGCAATACGGCGAGATCCTGGGCGTCCACATCATCGGCCCGGAGGCCTTCGAGTTGATCGCCGAAGCCGTCACCGCCATGGAAGCCGAAGCCACCGTCGACGTGATGATGCAGACCATCCACGCGCATCCCACGCTCTATGAAGCCATGGGCGAAGCGTTCAACGCCGTTTACGGTCTTTCCATCAATGCGTAATTGCTGCGTGCGGGAACTCGGACGCATCGGCTACGCCAGCGCGCTGGAATTGCAGCGGGAACTGGTGGCCCAGCGTAAGCAGGGCTTGGTCTGCGATCAGCTTCTGTTGCTGGAGCACCCGCACGTCATCACCATGGGCCGCAACGGCCACCAGGAAAATCTGCTGGCGCATGAGGACGTTCTGGCGCGCGCCGGCATTGCCTTTCATCCCACCGACCGCGGCGGCGACGTCACCTATCACGGTCCCGGCCAACTGGTGGGCTATCCCATTCTGGACCTCCGCGACTGGAAGCGCGACGTGGGCGCGTATGTGCGCGCCATCGAGCAGGTGATCATCGACACTCTGGCCGATTTCTCGATCGCGGCCGGGCGCATTCCCAAGCTGACCGGCGTCTGGGTGGACCAGCGTAAGATCGCCGCCATCGGCGTCCATCTCAGCCGCTGGGTGACGTCGCACGGCTTCGCGCTGAACGTCAGTACGGATTTAAGCTACTTCCAGTACATTATTCCTTGCGGGCTCACCAAGCCGGTCACCTCGATGGCCCAACTGGGTGTCCGCGCCACGCTGGAGGAAGTCTCCGAAATCCTCGCCGGGCACTTTGAACGGGTTTTTCTGGTACACGAAAGAGAGAACTGACATGACCGATGTAGTGATGCCCCAGATGGGCGAAAGTATTGTCGAAGGCACGTTGACCAAGTGGCTGAAAAAGGCCGGCGACACCGTGGAGCGCGACGAACCGCTGTTTGAAATCTCCACCGACAAAGTGGATACCGAGATTCCATCGCCCGCCGCCGGCACTCTGGCGGAAGTCCTGGTGGAAGAAGGAAAGACGGTCGGGATCAATACGATTGTGGCGCGCATCAATGAGGGCGGCGCCGCCGCGGCAGCCCCGGCCAAGCCGGCCGCCGAAGAGCCCGCCGCTCCGCCACCACCTCCGCCGGCGCCCGTCGCGCCAACACCAGCCGCTCCCGAACCCGAACCTGAACCACAACCAGAACCAGCGTCTGAGTCCTCCGGACCGCTTTCGCCGCTGGTCCGCAAGATGGCGCGAGAGAACAATCTCGATCTCACCCGCGTCCGTGGCACCGGCGCCGGCGGACGCATCACCAAGCAGGACGTGGAAGGCGTCATGGCCCAACAGCCCGCCGCGCCGGCGCCGCGGGCTGCTCCGCCGGCCCCGCCGCCCGCTGCCGCGCCCGCTCCCATTCCAACGGCAGGCCAGGCCAAGACGCGCATCGAGCCCATGAGCGCCATGCGCCTCAAAATCGCCGAGCACATGGTGCTGTCGAAGCGCACTTCGCCCCACGTCACCACCATCCATCGCGTGGATATGACCAAGGTGGCGCGCATGCGCGAACAACACAAGGCCGCCTTCCAGGCCAACTACGGCTTCTCGCTCACCTATTTGCCGTTCATCGCGCGGGCCACGGTGGTAGCGCTGCGCCAGTATCCGCTGCTCAACGCTTCGCTCGATGGCAACAACATCGTCTACCACAACGAAATCCACATCGGCATTGCGGTGGCGCTGGAGAACGGACTCATCGTGCCGGTGATCCGGGCCGCCGACGAAAAGAACGTGCTGGGCCTGCAACGCTCCGTGGTCGACCTGGCCACGCGCGCCCGTTCCCGCCAGCTCAAACCCGATGAAGTGACTGGCGGGACGTTTTCCATCACCAATTTCGGCAGCTTCGGCAGCCTGATCGGCACGCCCGTCATCAACCAACCGCAAGTCGCCATCCTGGGCATCGGAACCGTCGACAAGACTCCGGTAGTGATCGACGACGCCATCGCCATCCGGTCCATCTGCCATCTCTCGCTCAGCTTCGACCATCGCCTGATCGATGGCGCTTTGGCCGACCAATTCATGACCAAAGTGAAACAGGTGCTCGAAGGATGGTCGGAAGAAGTTCTCTAATCGCCGCTTTCTTCTGCCTCTCACTGGCCGCGGCGCCGCATCCGCTGGCGCCGCTGTCCGCCGATGAGATCCGCGCCGCCGCGCGCGTTCTGAAAGCCTATCCCCAATTTCCGCACGCCGCCCGTTTCAGCCAACTCGTCCTCGCCGAACCACCCAAGGACCAGGTGCTGCGCAACGCTCCGCTCCCGCGCCGCGCCTCCGCCGTCATTTACGATCTGGCCGGCAATCGCACCTTCGAATCCATCGTCAATCTGGAAACATCCCGGGTGGAGCAATGGAAGGAAATTCCCGGCGCACAGCCCGCCGTCGGTCAGGAAGATTCCAACCTCGCCGACCAGATCGTGCGCTCCGACGCTCGCTGGACCCGTGCCCTGCGCGCCCGCGGCATGAACCCCGACCAGGTGCTCGCCATGTCTTGGACTGCCGGCCACTTCGGCATTCCGGGGACGGAGAAGGACCGCATCGTCAGCGCGGTACCCTACTCCGGCGCGTATGGTTCGAATTTCTACGCCCACCCCATCGAAGGAATCGTGGCGCATGTCGATCTCACCACGCGCAAGGTCATCGACCTGGTGGACATCGACCGCACCACGCCCGTTCCGCGCGACAACTTCGATTTCACTCCCGGCGACGCCACCCGGCCATGGCGCGTTCCCGCCGCGCCGCTCGTGATTACCCAACCGAACGGCCCCGGCTTCAAGATCGAGAATGGCGAGGTCCGTTGGGAAAAGTGGCGCTTCCGCTACGCCCTGCACCCGCGCGAGGGCCTGGTGTTGTACACCGTCGGTTATGAAGATGGCGGCCGCATCCGACCCATCATGTATCGCGGGTCGCTCTCGGAAATGGTTGTTCCGTACGGCGATCCCGGCGCCGGCTGGTATTTCCGCAACAGTTTCGATGTCGGCGAGTTGGGCCTGGGCTCCGCCGCCAGCCCGCTGCGTCCCGGCGCCGATTGCCCGCAGAATTGTACCGTCTACGATGCCGTGGTGGCCGATGAATCGGGCGACCCCGAGACTATCCCCGGCGCCATAGCCATCTACGAGCGCGACGGCGGCATCGCCTGGAAGCACGGCGATGCCGTGCGGCGGGCACGCGACCTGGTAGTGTCGTACTACTCCCAACCCGGCAACTACGAATACGGCTTCGACTGGGTTTTTCACCAGGACGGCGCCATCGAGATGCGCGTCTCGCTCACCGGCATCATGGCCGTGAAGGCCGTTGCCGACGACTCCCACGACATGTACGGCCATGTGGTGGGACACAATATCGATGCCGTCCACCACCAGCATTTTTTCAGCTTCCGCCTGGACATGGACGTGGATGGCGCGTCACCCAACCGCGTAGTGGAGATGAATAGCACGCCGCTCGCGGCCGGTCCGGACAATCCCTGGAGCAATGCGTTTGCGATGCTGGAGACGCCCCTGCTCAGCGAGCGCCTGGCGCAGCGCAGTATGAACCTGGAGACCAGCCGGCGATGGATCGTCGAAAACCCGTCGTCCCATACGGGGTATGCTCTGTTACCCGGCGAGAATGCCAAGCCATTCGCTCTGCCCGATTCCTGGGTGCGCAAGCGCGCCGGTTTCCTGAACGCGCACGTCTGGGCCACCCCATACGACCCCACCGAGAGGTACGCCGCCGGCGACTATCCCAACCAGAGCAAAGGCGGCGACGGCCTCCCGAAGTGGACCGCCGCCGACCGTTCGCTGGACGGCAAAGACGTGGTCCTCTGGTACACCATGGGCATCACGCACAACCCGCGTCCCGAAGATTGGCCCGTGATGCCGGTATATGAGGCCGGTTTCAAGCTGGTCCCGTGGGGCTTCTTCAGCAGAAATCCCGCCCTCGATCTGCCGCCGGGGCGATAAGCGGACAGCTCCGGAGGGCGGAGGTTCCGGTCCGGGGACGAGGGGAGTTCGACTTCGGAAAAAGGTCGACGCTTCACTGGCCAACTAGCGGCGCCGCCCTGGTATATGCTGGGCGAAGACTATGGCAGAGCTATACGATGCCAGCGGCAGCGGCGCTCCCTTAGATCCTCCTCAGGAGGCGATGCGTCGGCTTGAAGAAGCTCAGCGGACGAGCGCAACAGAACTGAACCTATCGAAGCTGGGTCTAGGCCCAAATCTGCCCAGCGACTGGGCCGGTTGGGTGGTGCTGGGGCGACTCGACGGGCTCCGTCGGTTGAACCTCAGCGAGAACCAGATCACGGCAATCCCGGACCACGGCTGGGACGCGATTGGCAAACTCGCCGGACTGTTTTGGCTCGATCTTTCTGGGAACGGGATGACGGCCCTTCCGGAAGCCGCATGGGAGGCGGTAGGGCGACTGGCTCGGCTCGAATACCTGTACCTCAGCGGAAACCCGATTGCCGCTATTTCTGATGAGGGATGGCGGGCACTGGGCAAGTTGACGAATCTGTCCAGCCTATTCCTTTCCCAGCTCGAGAGCTGGGAGGCCTTGCGCCGGTTGGTGAACCTCAGGGAACTCGCCCTAACCTCGGTCAAGATCGGAGAGATGCCCCCGGAGGGCTGGCAAGCGCTAAGTCGGCTCACCAAACTGAAATTCCTGACGTTGGTGGACAACGGTCTCCGCGATGTCCCACCGGAGGGCTGGAGCGCGCTGGGCCGGTTGACGGACCTGACGATCCTTTGCCTGTCATGGGCCGGGACTACCGGTATCCCCGCCCGCGGGTGGCAGGCGCTTGGGGAGTTGCTAAAGATCGAGTCCCTCGCCCTATGGGGACACGGGATCGGCGACATCCCAACGGAAGGCTGGCGTGCGATAGGCCGGATGACCAACCTCCGGGAGCTTCGTCTAGGCGGAAACGAGATAGCGACGGTCCCGAGTGAGGGATGGGAGACACTGAGCGGGCTCGCCAACCTGGAGCTCCTCGACCTATCCCGCAACCAAATCACCGAAATCCCTTTACAGGCATGGGGCGCGCCGGGGCGGTTTCCCAAACTGATGGGCCTCAATCTCTCAGCCAATCCCTTGCCGGAGGAAGTGCTTGCGGCAGCAGGTCGTGGACTTAAGAGCCTGCTTGAGTACTTCGAGGCGGCTCAACTGCGCGCCGCCCACCCGAGGACAGTGAAGTTGATGCTCCTGGGCGAGCCGGCCTCAGGGAAGAGCACACTTGTGGAGGCGCTGGCCGGCAACCCAGAGCCCTGCGATCCGAAGCGGCCTGAAACCGTTGGCGTCAACGTCCGCCGAATCGAGAAGATTAGTCCTGCGGACGGTCGCTCCCTGTACCTCGCCACGTGGGATTTCGCTGGCCAACACATGGAATACGCCACCCACCAGTTCTTCTTAAAGGCTGGCGGTGTGTACCTAATCCTCTGGAAGTCACGCCTGGGCTCAGACTACGGTCAGAGGGATCTTTGGTACTGGCTTGAGCTGCTCAAAATGCGGGTGAGGGATCCCGAGTTCCTTCTGGTGACCACGCACACCCGAGGCACGCCTTCCACTCTCGACGTTAGCGAGGTACAGACGGCGTTTCCAGGATTCAAAGGGCATTTCGAAGTCGAACTCAGCGATGGAACGGGAGTGAAGGAACTGGAGGCAAAAATCCTGGAACTGGCAGCGGCGTCTCCTTCGATGAAGGCAGTTTGGCCGGCGCCTTGGTTGGCCGTGCGCGATGCGATCCGCGACGTGCGGGATGGGCGCCCCTATGTCACGGCCGAAGAGCTTTGGCGCCTCTGTGCGGAACAGGAGGTGACCGAGGCGCAAACGCAGCGCGATCTCGCGGACCAGCTCGATAAGCTCGGAGAAATCGTCTATTACGCCAATCCTCCACTTTCCAGATTCGTGATTCTCAACCCCTCGTGGTTGACTGAGCTTGTGGCGAAAGTGGTTCGCGACAAACCGGTGCGCGATCGGCGCGGCATCCTCGGGCCGGCCGACCTGGACCGCATCTGGGGGGACTGCCTGGGCCGTTGCGAGATCACCTGGAGAACCTCATGGATGAGTACGACCTGGTCTATAGGATGCCGGCCCACGCGGATACGCAGACCTCGATCGTCGTGGAGGACCTGCCGCCCGCGCCCGACGAGGTGAGAAATCTGGACATCGCGGCCGGCCGGCCACAGACGGAGATGATCTACCGGTTTCCGTCTTTGTTAAGGCATCTGCCGCCAGGCGTGCCGACTTGGGCATTTGCGCGCTCGCGGCGCCACCTGAAGCCAGGTGCCGGGCCGTGGCGAAACGCCGCGAGATTTGAGGACACGGACACCAACAGCGAGGCAATTGTCCTGTCGTCGGAGGTGGATCGTGAGGTTCGCCTGCGCGTGGCGGCCGATTTTCCACCGTATTTCTTCGGGGTGCTTGACAACATTCTGCGGGACACGTTCAAGCGTTATCCGGGTGCGCTCCCGCAGAGTCTGATTCCATGCCCGTGCAGCAAAGGCTGCAAACATGGCCATCTTCGGGAAACGGTGTTTAAGCGCAGGCGCGACGGGAAGACCAACGTGAGCTGTCCACTATCAGGTGAAGATGTCGCCATCGGACAACTCCTCGAAGTGTTCACGCCGGTCGATACGCAGGCGGCGACGCGAGCGGCCCTCGCCGACATGCGGCGCCAGTTGAGCGCCCTTCAGAATAGCCAGAATCAACTGATCAAGGGCTGCCCTTCGATGTTTACCCTGGCGCCGGCGAAAGACTTCAAGTTATTGGATTCCTATCTGGTCTACGCCACGCGTGATGAGGAGCTTGAGCTGACGCTTTACTGCGAGTGGGAGAAGCATTGGCATCCCACGGAATGCAGCGTCTACCGGTTTCAGCCCGAGCACAAGTGGTTTACTTCCTTGAAGAAGAACTGGAACAAGCTGGCTAGCGTGACCAAGAAGGTCGCCCCCCTGGCAGGCCTGGCTGGAACGCTGGTGGGCGCGGTCGCGGTTGGCGTAGCAGCGAAGGAGTTCGCCGAGAATGCCGAGAGGATGGCCCCGGGAAACGACAGAGACCCCAGTAGCGAATTGGTGAAGGACCTCGGAAGAAGGGACCAAGCCGAAGTCATCGACCTTAAGGCTCGCCACCTGCTGGCGAGTCTCATAGTGCACCTAGATAGAGCGCGCGGTGAAGCCCAGCCGGCGTTCGGGGGCCTAAATCCATATGTCTTAAAGGAGGACGGACGGCTTTTGTGGCTGTGTCCGGAACACTGGCAACAGTATGAACGCACCCGCTGAGCGGGCTAACTCGAACTAATCCCCGCCCACGGAATCCCGAGTAACTGCGCCTTGGCCGAGAGCTTCGAGCTCTTCTGAATGAAGCATCTGTGCGTACACCAGAAATTCGCTTTCGGAATCGCGTCCACCTCATCGCGCATCGCCTCGGATTCCAACGCGCGGCGGATGTCGAATCCGTAGTCGTGCAGGCCGCCCAACGCGCCGCGCATCCCGCAGGCGCGGAAACGGCCGTTGTGGTCGACCGCGAGGGCTGCGGCCGTGAATATCGAAACCGGGAAGCGATCGAGCAAGCCGCGTCTGAACCCCCGGTCCATAGCCAGTTGGTACACCAGGGAACCTGATTCCGATTCGGGGCGGGTATCCCCCCATTGCCGCCCGCCGGGTACTCCGGCGCCTTGCGGCAGCTCGGGGTTTCTCTGCACGCCGGGGAACGCCCGTTCGTCTACTCTGAAGAGATGGCCCGTCACTTAGCCTGCTTGGCGCCCTTGCTCGTGGTTCTCTGCGCGGCCGGGATCGCGCGAGATTCCAGCTACCCCTGCGAGGCGCCGGAGGAAATCCGGAGTCTGGCCATCGAGCAGGTCCGTTCGCGGATCGGTGCGGGACAAGATGACTTTTTCCTGTACAAGCGGCTTCTGGATCTTACACCCAGTGTGCCGAAGCCGGGCGCTCTGGCTCCGCAATTTCTGATGCCGTTGCTGGCGAATCCCGACGCCGACGGACGGATGATCTATCTCTATGGCCGGGCATTGATCGGAAAAGATACGCAGATGGCGATCGTAAAGTTGAACGATGCAGCCCGGAAGGCGCACGCATTGCCGTTTACCTATTCGGCCCTCGCGGAAATTTATGCCAGCCGCAATTTCGGAGATGCGGAAAAGCTCCTGGAGAACATTCGGGAGTATCGCAGCCTGTGTCCCGCCAACCTGGATGGCTTCCGCTACTTCGACAAGATCGCGGATGCCGGGGAGACCGGGGCGTGGGCGCGGGAGTTGCGGCCGCTGCTGGAGAAGAGCACCGATCCCGAAGACGGCCAGTATTGGCGGCTCCTCTGGGCGGCCGAGTTCCGCATCGCTCCTCAGTCGGATTATGACACGCTGCGCACTAAGGTGGCCGCGGATGTGAAGCGGCTGGAGGGCTTACCGCGAACCGGAAGCCGCGAGCAGATCTGGGTCCTGTGGGACGGATACAAATTGAGCGGCCGGATGGACGCCGCCGACAGGATCGAACGGGAGCAGAATGCGAGCCCGGACTTCCACCGGGTTCTTGACGCGTGGTACGTGAAAACGGGTTTGAGGGGCGGAAAGCCCATGACGGACGACGAGAGGCAGGCGGTCTATCGAGAGTACGCGAAAGTGACCGCGGAATGGGTGGCGCGGTGGCCCGATCTCCCGGACACGTGGTCGATCCGCCTGGCCTCCTTGCCGGGACCGGACGGCGTTTCCAATGAGGAACTGGAGCGGGTAGGCGACCAATACCTGAAATTGATCGCGGCCCGACCGGTGACGGGATGGACCTACGTCCCGCCGGGGCTGAGCGTGGCCTGGAAATGGGCGCTCTTCGGGATACGGCCGCGGGATTCCGTAAGGATGGCCGAGGAAGCGCTGGCCCAGATCCAACTCGGTCCGGAGGAACCGAACGACCTGAATGCGCCGCCCAATGCGGCGGAGCTCGTCAAGATGACGCAATTCGGCTTCGACCAGCAGGTGTGGGGAGCCATGAGCACAATCGTCGACGGCGCCGCGCAGTTGAAGGATTTCGATAAGGCGCGGGGCATGCTGGCAACCATGCGGCTTTGGTTAAACCAGAATGAATTTAAGAAGGACGACCGCACGACCTTGGTATGACATGAACCAGGTTCGCTATCTGGAAAGCGCGGGCAAGCTGGCCGAGACGGAGGGACACCGGGCAGAGGCGGTGAGCCTGTACACTAAGGCGATTGCGACTGCCTTCGACGCCCGTTACGTCGATCCCAAGGTGATGAAGCGGGCGCGAGCCCTGTGGGACGAGCAAGGCGGTACTCAGGATGGCTGGGAGATTGCGACCACCCGGCTGCCGGCGCCGAACCCCAAGCCGCCAGCGCGGACGCCGCCCAGAGTCGCGAATGGCTTCGCAGCGTGGGAGAAAGCCGCCACAGCGCTGCCGGAGACGAGTCTTCAGGACTCTCTGGGTAACACCTGGAGCGTGTCGAGCCTGAAAGGCAAGACCACCTTCCTGAACGTATGGGCCACCTGGTGCGGTCGGTGCCGCGAAGAACTCCCGCAGGTCCAAAAGTTGTATGACTTGAGCAAACGGCGCGGAGATTTCCAGGTACTGACGTTCAGTGTGGATGAGAATCCGGGAGAGCTGGAGCCGTTCCTAAAGGAGAACGGCTATACGTTTCCGGTGGTTCTGGCCCGGAAATACGTGGAGAGCGTAGTCGGACCGTATTTGGTTCCGCAGAATTGGATCGTGGATGGAAACGGCGTGCTCCGGGAAAAGAGCGTCGGGTTTGACTCCAAGATCGCGGACTGGCCGAAGGACATGGCCGCAAGAGTGGCGCTCATCGGTAACTGACTTACTTTACTGTCAAAACACTCGCGGCCAGCCCGATTACTTCGCCGTGATCGCCGGTGAGCGGCGTAACGCTCCAGCGCCGGCCGGCCACGTCGGCAGTCACAGCGCTGCGGCTGCAGGCCGATCGTTGCACGGCCCAGCGGAGGGAGCCGTCGGCGGAAGGCAAAATGTCCCAAAGGAACTGACCGCGGAGGTCCGCTTCACCGGGCGGCGTCAGCCGCTGTCCCTGCGCGCACAGGTGCTCGATGCGGCCGTGACGGTCCAGGATGAAATACAGCAACCCCGCGGTTTCGGCAATCGCGGCGGCACACTGCGCCTGTTTCCGCAGTTCCTCCACGGAGTGGTGCGCTTCGGTGATGTCGGTAATGCACCCCACCATTCCGGCAAACCCGCCATCTTCGCGGAAGCGCGGAGAGGCTTGACCGAGTACCCACCGGTATTCGCCGTCGTAACGCCGCATCAGGGCCTTTCCCTGGAACGGCTTGCGCGTTTGGAACGCCGTCCAGTAGGCTTCCCGGATGGTTTCCCGATGGTCGCGATGGAGGGGATCCAGCCAGCCGTCCCCCAGTTCGTCGCTCATGCTTCTTCCCGTGAAGCTGAGCCATGCCTGGTTGACGAAGACGCAGGCGCCGTCGGGATCGGAGTAGGTCATGAGCGCGGGCGCCGAGTTGGCGATCGCCTGGAAACGCCGTTCGGCTTCCCGCTGAGAGATTTCCGAATCGAGAGCATGGCAGGCGATGGTGCGCAGCTCGATCCTGGCAGCCAGCAGGCCCGACAATTCCGCCAGCGCCTGGCGATCCGCAGCCGCAAAATCGGGCCGTGGCCTCCGGTCGGCAATCACCAGCGCGCCGATTTGCAGGCCATCGACCGCCCGCAGTGGAGAAATCGCGATGAATCGCAGGTCCCGGCAGTCCAACCCCTCGGGGCAATGGTCCGCGGTATCCGGCACGTCCCATGGCGCGTCCAACGCACGCAGTTTCGGAAGGACCTGAAGAAACGGCCAGTATTCCTGGCCGGAACCGATCCGCTTGGCGACTTCCATGCCCCGCCCCAACAGCGCGAGGTAGGCTACGGGAACGTGAAAGAGTTGCTCCACCGTCTCCGTCAGCCGGCGTAACGCGGGGTATTCGGCATACTCCGCCAGGTTTTTCAGATACGCACAGCCTTCCGCACAGCACCGCAGTTCCACTATGTCTTCCTCTCGTGGAATCTTATCGGATCGATCGTTCCGAAATTGAATCTACAGAAATCGGGCGGATCCGCCGATACCTTGAATGAGTGCGCTGTGAGTACCGTCGAAACATCGGCCCGAGAGAGTGATCCATCCGAAGAGACGCTGCTGCGCGTCGTACAAATTCTGCGGGGGATCGCCGGTACAGCCGCCCCTGCCGGCGATGTCGACGCGATTCAGGCGAAGCTCTCCGATTGTGTAACTTCCATCCTTGAGGAAGTGGAGCGGCGGCGCGCGGCTCCGCGGTCTCGCCTCGATGCCGTGACCGGCCTGCCGATTCGGGAGCAAGCCGAGGACGCGATCTTGAATGCCTATCAAGCGGAGACTCCCGCCTGCGTGGGCGTGGTGGCGATCGACCGCCTGACCACCCTCAACCTGCGGTTCGGACACGAGGTCGGCGACCAGATCCTCCGGTATTACGCGGACGCATTGCGGCAGCAACTTCCATCCCAGGACCAGATCTTCCGCTGGAGCGGCCCATCCCTGGTGGCTCTGATGTTGCGTCCCACGCGCATCGAACAAGTTCGGCGCGAATTCGGCCGCTTGTTCGACAGCCAGCACGAACACACCGTACAAACAGCCTCCCGCGCGGTTCACCTGCCGATCCTGCCGCGTTGGGCGGTGTGGCCGATAATGGCGTCACCGCTCCTCCTGATTCACAAGATCAACAGCTTCGCCAGCATGCAGACGCGCGAATAAGCCGTCAGCATTTAGCGGGGAGCGCGTGGTAGCCGTCCTCACTGTGTGCGGCGCGACCCGCCAACGCCGCCACAACGGCTGGATCTGGCTGGATCGCGGGTACTGGGGCCTGATGCCGATCGAGAACTTCCGGCAGCGGTTGCCAGCTCCGGAACTTACTCGTCGCTCTGTTCGCGATCACCGAGAGATCTTCCAGTGTCGTTGTGTCGCCTTTGACTTCGCCGCCGGCGGCGATTTCCTTCAGCAGGCGCCGCATGATCTTGGCGCTTCGCGTCTTGGGAAGCGCTTCGGTGAAACGGATGTCATCGGGCTTCGCCAGGGAACCGATCTCCTTGGCCACCCACAAGCGCACCTCCTCTTTCAGCGCCCGAGAACGAGCGGGATACCCCGCCAACTCCGCCCGCGTAAACTTCGGGCCATCGCGCCGGACAGACGAGCGAGATCAAACCCGCGTCGCGCCCGCAGGTCCGCAGCCCACGGTTCGCCGCCGTCTGCCAATCCACCATAGGCAGACAACCACCGGCAACAGCATCCACACCGTCGAAACCTCGGGCACTGTCGAAATCTCGGGCCCAACCGGGTCCACCGTGAATCCGGTCTGCCCCAGGTAATTCACGGCGGAAGCATCGTAAACGTTCCCCGATTCCACCCCGTCCAGAATCGTCACCGTCCCCTCCACCGGCCCGAAAGGATCGGTGTAGGGGGCGTCAATCGTTACCGTGAAGAGCGTAAAGTCCACCGTGTTCCAAGGGCGTCGACCGTATATGGCCCCAACAGAAACGGCGTCTGGTCGACGGTGAACATTCCCGGCCAGACTGACGCTGATGTCGTTCAGGTCGATGGGCGCCAGGTCGTTGCTGGTGATCGTGCCGCTGAAGGAGAGCAAGTCGCCGGACGAACCGGTCAGCGTTGCCGCATCCAGGTTGATGACAAGGTCGTCCGCCCAGGCGGAGCCGGCGGCGAACAGCAGGGTAGCGAGACAGAGTTTGAGCGTCTTCATGGTTGGCGTCCTTTCTTTCGTCTTTCTTTCCGCGTTTCGGGCTTTCCGCGTTTAGGGCAGGACGATTCGTCCCGCGCTGTTGAACGTGCCGCCGGTATAACTGCCGTTGATGGCGATGGTACTGGGCGATCCCGATGCGCCTAATGAGGAGCCCGGAAAGGTAACGGTGAAGACGCCGGCGCCGGCGGCTTCGATGGAGCCGATCGACAACGGAGCGACTGTACCCGCCACCGAGCCGATCTTCGCCGAGGTGAGCGTCACATTCTGCGCCGCGGAACTGCCGCCGTTCGCCACGACGACCGTCGCCACCACGTTATTGCTCGCGTCGCGCGAGAAGGTTTCGCTCGCAATCAGGTTCACCGCGGTCGTGGGGCTGTACGGATACACCTGCAGCGTGAGGTTCTGTTGCGCGGTCGGACCGACGGCGTTGGTCGCGGTGATCGCCACCTTGTGGGTTCCCACGTCGGCCGTCGACGGCGTGCCCGAAATGGTCAACATTCCAGTGGCCAATCCGCGGCTGTTCAGATTACTAGCCTGCAGACTGGCAGGCAGTCCGCTGGTGGTGAAATACATGCCGCCGCCCTGCGAAGGAGTGGACGGCTTTCCCGAGTTGGCCGCGATTGTATGGGAGGACAGGTTCGGATATCCCGTCGTAGCGACCGCGAAGGAACCGGGCTTACCGGCAAACAAGACCACCAGATTCGGAGTGGTAATGCTGGGCGCTTCGTTCACGGTCAACGCCAGGGTCTGGGTAGCCGTGCCCGCGGAAGAGGCGGAATCGGTCACGGCCACGGAGTACTGGCCGCTGCTCCCCACAGCCGGAGTTCCGCTGATGGACTGGGCGCAGAATAAGCAGCTCAACGTGCTTCCGTTAAAGAACGAAAGGCCGTTGGGCAGGGTGCTTACGCTGATCGTGCCCATGTTGTCGGAGATTCCAAGGGCTTCGGGCGTTCCCACCGTAAAGGTGGCCGCGCTGGGACTGGTAATCACCGGCGTATTCATTACGTTGATGGTGTAGGGCAACGCGAAGCCGTAGCTGCCGAAGGCGGTGGCCACAGGGTAAATCGTGAAGGCTCCCGATGTCCCCACATTGGGACCGCCGGTCAAGGTTGCGGTGCCGTCGCCGTTATCTTTGAGGCTCACCCAATCAGGCGGGGTCTGGATCGGGTACAGACTCCACGTGACTGGGGTAACGGCGCCGGTAGACTGCAACACTACCTGGTTGATAATGCCGGCAATGAAGTTGGTGCTTGGCGGACCAACCAGGTTGGCAGAGGGAGCGGAATTCAGATTGATGGTGAACTGCTGTTCCACCGATCCCTGCGAGTTGGTGGCGATGATGCCACAAGGAAAGGATTGACCGGTTTGGAGGTTGGCGTTGAGGCATTGGGAGCCCAAGGTTCCGACCGGGGGAGTTCCGCTGATGGTCGCGGTGCCGTTGCCGTGATCGGTAAGCGTCATACCCCACAGATCGAGATTCGGATCGGCGGTGATTTTCGGAGTCGGAATGCCGGTGGTGGTCACCAGGAAATTCACGGGGAAGCCCGCCGTGCCGTTGAGCGTGTTGGGAGACGTGATGGCCAATCCCGATTTGACCTGGATGGTATAGGTTTGTGTTTGAATCGCGCCGCTGTAGCCCGTGGCGTTGACGTTCAGGGTGAAGTCCCCGAGCGTGGTGTTGGGGTTACCGCTGTACTTGAGTAGCAGGGTGCTGTTGTTAACTTCGGAGAAGCCCAAGAGAAAATCCGGATCGGTTGTCAAAGTCCCGCCGGCCAGGCCCAAGGCTGGCGTGGGGTTGCCGGTGGTCTGGATGGTTTGCTGGGAGCTTGTACCCGCGGTGAAGGAGAAATAGAAAGGGCTGGAAAAGGCGGGCGTGGAGTAGGGCGAGAGTTGCATGCGCACCTGGCTTCCGTTGCCGCCAACCAGGTTGAAGGCGGCGGCGACGTAACTGGAGCAGGCGTTGAAATTGCCGCTGGCGGGCACGGCCGAAACGCCGATGCCTTCGGTGGGGCTGCAGGCTGCCAGGCTGGGGTCTTGGATGGCCTTGGTCGATGGCCATGGTGATAATCGCGACGGGCACGGCGGCCATGGTGGCGGGGATGAATTCTTCCACAACAGTCTCGGGGAGAGCCGGCAGGAAGCCTTGCAGGGCGGTACCGACGTTTTCCCCTCCCGCGGTCAACTCAGTGGTTATGGTGATGATGGGAGTGATGCCAGCGGCGAGAGATGGCTTCGTCCAGCGCCAACAGGCTGTCGTCGGAATCGGCCGACGGGATCTCCGACTCATCGAGCGCGACCCGCCGCCAGTCGCCGCCGCGCTTCTCGCGGGTGCGGGCGCGCGCCGCGTCGATCACGATCTGGCGCATCACGGTGGCGCAGATCGCAAAGAAATGGGCGCGGTCGCGAAAGTTGACATGACACTGCCCGAATCCACCAGGCGCAAATACACCTCGTTGACCAAGGCCGTGGCCTGCATGCTGCTGCCCGGCGCCATGGAGTGCAGGCGGCGTCGCGCGATTGCATGCAGGTCGGTGTGAATCAGAGGTATCAGTTGATCGAGCGCCGCGCGATCACCGCGGCTCCACTCCCGCAGAAGCTCCGTCACGGGGGATTTGTCGGAGAAATCCTGCACTTTCAATCAAGTATACATTGGCGCCCGCTCGATCGCCCGCGAGCGTTTTCATCTCGCGCTTGCAGCGTTCTCCGCATGAACGGCTTCCAGCCTGATGCTCACGCCCTGGCAAGCCTCACTTTCTGGGGAACCTCGACGGCGTCCGCATCGAGACTTCGCCGGAACCGGCCAGTTTCGACGCGCGCAAGCTCTCAAGCTGCCATCGCCCTGCCTGCCTTCTCCCGCCCACTGGTTCGCGGATGCATGTGGCCGGACGGGAATCGGTCGCAAGCATCATGGAATCCGCGACCTCTTCTTCCTCATGCCCAGTGGGAAAAGCGCCCGACCGCCACAAAAATGGCAAACAACAACAGCCCGGCGGCAGCCGCCGGCGATTCGCGCCGCCGCACGTGGTAGAAAACCGCCAGCAGCATGATAATCGCAAGCCCAACCGCGGCGATTGGGCTGAGCAACGGAGCAACATTAGCTGCCATCGGAAGAATAATCCCGATTGCACCTAAGAGTTCAGCAATGCCGATAAACATAACCAGTCCGCGTGTGATTTCCATCGGACGGTTCTTCGCCGAAAGGGCTTTATGCTTCTCGTAAGCGAACACCTTCATTCCGCCCACTGCGATGAAGGCAAATGCCAGCACCACCTGTGCGGCCCATAAGGCTATATTCATACGAAGTTCCTCGTGTCGATGAGCGACGGCTGGTCCGCAACGATTCCGGCGATTTCTTCCACAGCGGCCGCGAAGGACGCGCCGGCTTGCGCCCGGCTTTGATTATCGGCGTGGATAAACGTTACGTCTGTGAGCCCAATGAATCCGAGAATGTGGCGCAGATACGGCGCCTGGAAATCCAAGGCTTCTGCAGCGGTTCCCTTCTCATAGGCGCCCCCGCGAGCGGTGATGACGACGACCTTTTTCTTCTCCAGAAGCCCACGCGGACCATTTGATCCGTAACTGAATGTCTTCCCAATCCGGACAATCTGGTCGATCCAGGCCTTCAATGAGGAGGGAATCGAGAAGTTGTACATGGGCGCCCCAATGACAATGGTCTCCGCCGCGCGCAGTTCCTCGATCAACTCATCCGATGTGGCAAGGTACGACTGCTGAGCAGGACTCAGCGTGGACGCTTTGGGATTTGTCGCGCTCCAGTCATCCGTAATCAACGGAAGTGCTGGTGTCGAAACGTCGCGGTGCATGACATCGCCATTCGGATGCTTCATTTTCCACTCTTCGGCGAATCTCGCGGTTAATTGCCTCGTTACCGACGCCGTCCGCGCACTGGAATCTATTCGAAGCAGTCTCATTTTTGAACCTCCTCGTTCGCAGGTTTCATCTGAACCTGTGAGAATAGATGTCCAACGATCTGGACTAGAATTGTCTTGCAGTCCAGTTTTTTTGTCCAGCAGTCCAGATGAGAGGGCAGACTTGGATCCAATTACAGATTTGTTCCTGACCATGCAGGTTGATGGCGTGGTTCACGCCAGGTTGGAAGCCACTGCACCCTGGGGGCTTAAGAGAGATGAAAGTGACGAGGAGGGAACCGCAAAACACTCCGCTCAGTCGGGATTTTCGCCGCCGCGGTTCGCCCATTTCGGAATGCTTCTTCGCGGTAATTGTTGGCTCAGTGTCGACGGCATTCCTGACCCGCTGCCGCTCGCCGGAGGCGACTGTTTTCTGCTGGCTCCCGGAAGTTCATACGCGCTCCGGGACAACATTGGGACATCCCCTCGCAGCTTTTGTGAGGTTGCGCCTCGAGATGGTAGTCAGGTGATCCGGTACGGTGGCGGAGGATCGCCAACGACCATCGTTTCGGGCTGGTTCCAGTTCGACCCGGCCAGCGTCAAAACGCTGAAGCGTTTGCTGCCCTTGCTCATACTTGTGCGAGCGGATCAGGCGCAAGGCCTCGCGCTGCACACGACACTAAACATGCTTGCGTCCGAACTGGCGGAACCGTCGCCTGGATCGGACCTCGTGGTCAACCGCCTGGCGGATGTGTTGTTCGTGCAATGCATCCGCGCACACGTTGGTTCACGGCCGGCAACTTGTAAGAACGGCCTGCTACACGCGATTTTCGATCCGCAAATTGGAGTAGCTCTCAAAGCCATGCATGAGAGGGTGGACTTCCCCTGGACAGTCGAGTCGCTGGCCGCAGCCTGTGGTATGTCTCGCTCCGCGTTTGCGCTGAGATTCAAAGATCTGGTTAAGGATACGCCTCTGGAGTACTTAACAAATTGGAGAATGCAGAAAGCCACAGCATTCTTGCGCAAGGGGGACAAAAAGCTGTTCGAGGTGGCAAAGGCCGTTGGCTATGATTCCGATGCAGCCTTCAGCAAGGCCTTCAGGCGGGTGGTGGGTGTCGCACCCAGGGCGTATGGACGAAGCGCCGCGCTGTCATTTGAAGCCACCAGGCAGCTTGCAAGCTACCGCGAGGTTTAGCCGCTCTCTCGGACTTTGGCCCGGCCGGCGGTCCGACCCTGCGTTCGAACAGTAGATCCTCCCTGGTCGTTAAATACCGGCCAATGTTGAAGCAGTCTCTGTCGACCTCACGTTAGGCGCTTTTCTTTTTTCGTCCGAGCGTTTTCACTCTTGAGGGATCTTCGGCCAGGGCCACTTGAACGACATGGCGAAAATAGGTCCAGGTGGACTCGATGAACACTTCGTTTTCGACTCTTGTCGATTTTTGACCGAGTCTGCGCAAATACCTGCTCTCATTCCAAAGGAATTCTCGGGTCAGGGCCGAGCAAGTCCCAGCGGTTCCCTTCCAGATCGAGGAACACCGCAAGTTTGCCGTAAGGCTCAGCGCGAGGACCTGACACAAAACGGACCCCGGCCTGCACCATTTGTTGGTAAGACGCTTCGAAGTCTTTGACCCTCAGGAAGAAGCCGACGCGCCCTGCGAACTGCTGCCCTAACATGGTGACCTGGCGCTCGCCATCGGCGCGGGCAAGAAGAATGCCCGTCTGAGCTCCGGGCGGCCGGACGACGACCCAGCGTTTCGGACGCCCATCATTCGTCAAAGATGGTGTATCCTCAACCAACTCGAATTGGAGCACCTCGACGAAGAACCGAATAGCGGGTTCGTAGTCCCGCACAACGAGTGCCACCAGTTCAAGAGTCGTCATAGATATCAAGTTTACTCCCGGCCAGCCATGTCCCCGTCACGTCTGACATCTACCTGGACCGGAAACGCGTTAACCCTAGAAGTGGCGGTTGGTCCGCGAGGCGCATCTCGACTTAGCTGGTGCTATCATCGGAATACCAGCCTCAATGCTGCAAACCGTACGCTCGGGCAGAGATTAGCCGGATAAGTCGCGTAGCGTTTACCGGTGGGCCAGTCGGGACGCCACTCCGGCCGGAATACGCGCTACGCGGAAAGAGGTCCTCTCGGGAGCCGGCCTGTCGGGTTACTCCCCATAAACGCGCTTGGGCCTGGCGAACTGCTTTCCGTTTGAGTGAGAAGCCGCCTTATCCGGGAAGTCCGGCGCTGCGAAGTGGTACCCAACGGCGATTTCGGCGCAACTGCCCGCAAATCATCGATAGCTCAGAACCCGCGGTCGCCCTCGGGCGGCCCGTCCTGGGATGAATCGCCCGCAAACCGCCCAGCCCTTACTCGTCGCTCTGGCTGAGCTTGGCGATCACCGAGAGATCTTCCAGTGTCGTTGTGTCGCCTTTGACTTCGCCGCCGGCGGCGATTTCCTTCAGCAGGCGCCGCATGATCTTGCCGCTTCGCGTCTTGGGAAGCGCTTCTGTAAAGCGGATGTCATCGGGCTTCGCCAGTGAACCGATCTCCTTGGCCACCCACAAGCGCAACTCCTCTTTCAGCGCTGGAGTGGGCGCGTTGCCGGATTTCAACGTGACGAAGGCGGCAATCGCCTGGCCTTTGAGATCGTCCAGGCGGGCCACCACGGCGGCTTCGGCCACCTTATTGTGGGCCACCAGGGCGGATTCCACCTCCATCGTGCTCAAGCGATGGCCGGAGACGTTGATGACGTCGTCGATGCGGCCCATGATCCAGAAGTTGCCGTTCTCGTCTTTGCGGGCGCCGTCTCCGGTGAAGTACATGCCGGGAAGCTGCGACCAATACTGATCCTGGTAGCGTTTGTCGTCGCCGTAAATGGTGCGGAGCATGGCGGGCCAGGGGCGCTTCAGCACCAGAAAGCCTCCACCGCCGGGCGGCACCGGGTCGCCCTCGCGCGTCACCACGTCGGCGATCACGCCGGGCAACGGACGGGTGGCGGACCCGGGTGTTTGCGGCGTCGCGCCGGGAAGCGGGGCGATCATGATCATGCCGGTCTCCGTCTGCCACCAGGTATCCACAATGGGGCAGCGGTTGTGGCCGATGTGTTCGCGGTACCACATCCAGGCTTCGGGATTGATCGGTTCGCCGACCGTTCCCAACAGGCGGAGGCTCTTCATGGCATGCTTGCCCGGCCATTCCGCGCCGAAGCGCATGAAGGCGCGAATGGCCGTTGGGGCGGTGTAGAAGATGTTGACCTTGTGGCGGTCGATGATGCGCCAGAACCGGTCGGGTTCCGGGAAGTTGGGCGCGCCTTCATACATCAGGCTGGTAGCGCCGTTCTGCAGCGGACCGTACACCACGTAGCTGTGGCCGGTGACCCAGCCGATGTCGGCGGTGCACCAGTAGATGTCATCCTCCTTGAGGTCGAACACCCATTTGGCGGAGATGTAGGTGCCTACGGAATAGCCGCCGGTGGTGTGCAGGATGCCTTTCGGTTTGCCGGTGGTGCCGGAAGTATAGAGGAGATAGAGCGGGTGCTCCGCGTCGAGCGGTTCGGCGGGGCACTCGTCGGAAGCATTGGCCATCAGTTCGTGCCACCAGAGGTCGCGGCCGGCGAACATGTCTTGCGGCGTGCCGGTTCGTTTGTAGACCACCACGTGCTTCACGGAGGGACAGGAGAGCACGGCTTCATCGACGGCGGGCTTCAGCTTCACCTCGGCGCCGCGCCGGTAGGAACCGTCCTGCGTGATCACCAGGCAGGCTTGCGAATCGGTAATGCGGTCCACCAGGGCATTGGCCGAGAAGCCGCCGAAAATAATGGTGTGCGGAGCGCCGATGCGCGCACAGGCCAGCATGGCGATGGGAAGCGCCGGACACATCCCCATATAGATGGCGACGCGGTCGCCCTTGCGGACGCCCAGCGATTTCAGGACGTTCGCGAACTTCGACACTTCGATGAGCAGTTGCTGGTAGGTGAGAGTCACCACCTCGCCCGGTTCGCCCTCCCAGATGATGGCGGCCTTGTTGCGGCGGCTGGAGGCGACATGGCGGTCCAGGCAATTGTAAGAGAGGTTGAGTTGGCCGCCGGAGAACCATTTGGCCCACGGGCAGTCCCAATCGAGCACTTTGTCCCAAGGCTTGAACCAGTGCAGCTGGGACGCAATCTCGCCCCAGAACTTCTCGGGGTCGGTTTCAGCTTCCCGGTAGAGGCGGTCATACTCCTCCATGCCGCGGATGTGGGCCTGGGAGCGGAACTCGTCGGAGCATTCGAAGACGCGGTGCTCGGAAAGGAGGGAATCGATATTGTTTTGAGTGGCGGTCGGCATGAAGAGTCCTTAGTGAAACTTAGCGGGCAGGCCGCGGCACGGCGGGCCGCCTGGCGAACATCTCGCATACCAGGGCTACCGCGGCCAGCACGGCCGCCGTGTAAAAGGCTGCCTGGTAATTATGATACCTGTCGAACAGCACTCCGCCAATGCGCGGACCGATGATGCCGGCCACGCCCCAGGCGGTAAACAGCATGCCGTAATTGATGCCGGCGTTTTTGGCGCCCCAGAAATCGGAGGTGGCCGCGCCGTTCACGGAGAGCTGCGTCCCGTAGCACCAGTAGACCACGAACACCGCCAGGTACAGCGCGGCGACATTGCCTCCGGCGGCGTACAGCGCGGGCATGGCGAAGATACAGATGCCGATCATGGCGCGCAGCACGTTGATGCGGCCGAGCTTGTCCGACATCCAGCCCGACAGAATGCGCCCCGATGCATTGCCGAAAGCTCCCACCACCAGGGTCATGGTGGAGAGCGCCGCGGCCGCGATGCCGACGCTCTTGGCGAACGGCGCCAGTTGGCTGATCACCATCAGACCGGCGGAACATCCCAGGGCGTACGCCACCCACATGAGATAGAACGAGGGCGAGCGGAGCACCTGTCCGGGACTGAATTCGTAGGTGGTGGCCGCCGATTTCGACGCGGGGGCCGGCGTCCACCCTGCGGGCTTGTAGCCGGCGGGCGGGTTCTTCAGCAGGAAAGCGCCCACCATCGTCATCACCAGGAAAATGGCTCCCAGGATCTGGAAGGTAGCCGCCAGCCCGTAAGCGGGAATCAATTTCAATTGCGCGAGGGGCCCGAAGATGGCCGAGCCCGCACCGTAGCCGCCCACCGCCAGGCCGATGGCGAGACCGCGTTTATCGGGGAACCACTTAGCCATGACGGGAATCGGCGTGGCGTACCCGAAACCGTTGCCCAGGCCGCCGATCACACCGAAACAGATAAACAGGTAGGTAAGGCTGTGGGTGTAGGAACATAGGAAGAATCCCAGGCTCACCAGGATGCCGCCCGTCAGGGAACAGTAGAGGGGGCCGATCTTGTCCTGAATGCGTCCGGCCACCACGAAGGTGAGCGCGAACACCATCACCGCGATGGTGAACACCATGGAGGTGTCGGCCCGCTTCCAGCCGAATTGCTTTTCGAGCGGGGCCACGAATACGCTCCAGGCGTAGAGCGTGCCCAGGGCCAGGTTCATCGAGAGCCCGCCCACTACCCGCCACCATCGGCTGATGCCACCGCCGTCCGGGGGGTGTATTACCTGCGATTCCATATGGAATTGGGTGGTTGCCATAACAAATCTCCTGTCACTGCTATTGGGAGGAGGGACTGGCTCAGGACCGGAAGGTCCTGCGACGACCGCGAAGGCATTGCCGACAACAGAGTCTGCACGTCTAGCCCCTTTAAAACTTGGATTTGTAGAAAAGTATCACACAGACGCGGCCAGAATTCAAGAGAAAAGGATGTGATTCTCTACAGTCTGTGAAAAAAGCCTCATGGCGGCTGTAGGGTCAATTGACTCATGAGGTTAACCGAAGTACCGGTAGACTTTGCCGAAGATTTGGCCGATAAGTAGCGTTAGGGCTATGTCGCCACCTTGGAAAGTTGCGCTTGGATGCGGAGCCACCCTCTGTGGCGCCGCGACGTGGCTGTACCTGGCGACCGCGCCGCCGCCCGCGCGGGTGTACCGGATGGGCTTCCAGGATTCGCCGCCGCGGCAGTTCGTCCGGGCTTCGGGGCAGCCCTACGGTCCCACCATCGACATCATTCGGACGGCCGCCGAACATGCGGGAATCGCTCTCGAATGGGTGCAAGTGCCGGGCGGGCCGGACGACGCGTTAAGGAACGGTACGGTGGATCTATGGCCCCTGGTGGCGCGCCTGCCCGAAAGGCTGAAGCGTTACTACATCAGCGATCCGTACGAGGAGACCTCGTTCTGGCTGATGTCTTTAAAAGATCGGGGCATCGGCGATCGGGATGACCTGGCAGGCCGAACGCTGGGGTTTTCATCGGGGCTGGAGGCCCGCGTGGCCCACGCCGGCTATCCGCTCGCGATCCCGGTGAAGGTACAGCGACGGCAGGATTCCATCCGGCTGGTCTGCACCGGCGCGGTGGATGCCGCGGTGTTGCCGGGGAGCCCGATCGATTCGTATCGGGACGCCGTGGAGGATTGCGTCGGAGAATTGACGTTCCATCCCCTGCCGGCGGCCAGGGTGCTGTCCGGCGTGGGCGCCACTCGCAAGAACCGAGGCGCCGCCTGGGCGGCGGACCGTCTCCGCGACGCCATTGCGGAGATGAGCCGGGACGGATCGCTGACCACCATCCAGTTCCACTGGTACGCCAGTCCGTTCCACGAATCGAATGTCCTGGAAATGGTAGCGGCGGCCCGGCGGAAGAACCAGATTCTGCTATTCGCGCTGGGACTGTTTGTAGTGGCGCTCGGCGTGGTTCTTTGGCTCACCGCGCATCTGCGCAAAGCCAAGACGATGGCGGAACGGGCGACCGCGGCAAAATCTGAATTCATCGCCAACCTCAGCCACGAAATCCGCACTCCCATGAACGGGATCCTGGGGATGACGAACCTGGCGCTCGACACCGAAATGACCGGAGAACAGCGGGATTTTCTGGAGACCGCCAGGAACTGCGCCGATTCGCTGCTGCGAATCCTGAACGATGTGCTGGACTTTTCCAAGATGGAGGCCGGCAAACTGGACCTGTCGCGCGACGCGTTCGACGTGCGGGGGGTGATCCACGATCTGTTGCGGTTCTTCAGTTTCGGAGCGCGGAAGAAGGGAATTCAGATCTCGAGCGATATCGAAGACAAAATCCCCGAGTGGGTTTTGGGCGACGCCGGACGGCTGCGGCAAATCCTGGTGAACCTGGTGGGGAACGCCCTGAAGTTCTCCTCGGTCGGCGCCATTGGCGTCACGGTGCGCCTGGAATCGGCATCGCGGAACCAGGTGTGCTGCCGGTTTCGGGTGACCGACGAAGGCATCGGCATTGCGCCGGAGAAGCGGCACTCGATCTTCGCGCCCTTCGAACAGGCGGACACCTCCACCACGCGCCGGTACGGCGGCACCGGGTTGGGGCTGACGATTTCCGCCAAGCTGGTGCGGCTGATGGGTGGGCGGATCTGGATGGAGAGTCCGTGGCTGGACGACGACGGCCGGACCCATGAAGGCAGTGCGTTCGCTTTCACGGCGCGGCTGGGAACCGCCGCGGCTCCGCTGTCCCCGGCGACGGCCGCGCCCCCCGTGGAGTCCGCGGAGGGCCTGAACATTTTGCTGGCCGAGGACAACCGGGTCAATCAAAAGGTGGTGATGCGGCTGCTGGAGCGGCGCGGCCATTCGGTGACTGTAGCCGAAACCGGGTTGCGCGCCCTGGAGTTGCTGGCAGAACGCCGGTACGATGTGGTCCTGATGGATGTCCAGATGCCCGAACTGGACGGCGTCGAAGCTACCGAACGGATTCGCCGGCTGGAGCAGACCTCCGGCGAGCACACGCCGATCGTCGCCATGACCGCGCACTCCATGAGCGGAGACCGCGAGCGATTCCTCGCCGCCGGCATGGATTGCTACGTGAGCAAGCCCGTAACCGCCGCGGAGTTATACGCGGCCATCGATTCGGTAAGAGCCATGAGCTAATCGCTACAGGCTAACGGCTACTCGCTGCAGAGCTTCCGCCATCGCGGTCTGCTTGTCGACGTCCAATTTCCGGCCGGCGGCGGTGACGTAAAAGACGTCGATGGCCTTGTGCGCTTCGGTATCGATGAGAACCACTTCGATGTTGCCGCCGCACGAGGAGATCGCCGACGCCAGATCGTAGAGCAGGCCGGGACGATCCTGGGCCACGATCTCGACCAAAGTGGCCGTGGCGCTGGCGTCGGGGTTGAAGGAGACTCGTGCCGGGAAGGCCGCCTTGCGGCTGGGAAGTTTGGGCTTGGGACGGTTGCGCAGGAGTTCGCGCACATTGACCTTGCCCGCCAGCACCCGCTCGGTGACCGTGCGCAGGCGGTCGACTTCGGTGGGGTTGAGATCCAGCGTGCGGTTGGGGTCGGCAAAGGTAAAGGTGTCGAGCACCAGTCCCAGGCGGTTCGAAAACGCTTCGGCTTTCAAGATGTTCATGCCGAAACTGGAGAGCGTGCCGGCGGCGGCGGCGAAGAGGCCGGGACGGTCGTTCGTTACCAGAGTCAATTGCCAGGCCGTTTCCAGGCGGCGGATATCTACCGCGCTCCCGCGTTTGCGGCTTCTCCGCTCCAGTTCCAGGTGGGCGTCGATTTCAATCTCGGTATGGGTTCGCAGATAGCGGGTTGGCAAGCCCTCCAGAAAGGCGATCTTCTCGGTCGAACCGGCGGCCGGGGCCGCGATGCGGTCGCTCTCCAACTCGCGGGTCAGCTCGTTATAAATCATCAGGTAGAGCTGCCACAACTGCTCGGAGCGCCAGGGCGTCATGGCGCCCGGGTTCACGGCGCTGACGTCGGCCCAGGTGATCAGCGTGAGGGCTTTGAGGCGCTCCACGGTTTCCACGCGCCCGGCCAGTTCGCGGATGATCGCCGGGTCGAAGACATCGCGCGATTGCAAGGCGGCGGAAAGCTCCAGGTGGCAGCGGATGAGAAACAGCGCCATCTCGCGATCGGCTCGCGGCGCCTGAATCCGATCCATAGCGCGGGCCGCCAGGCGCATGGAGACGTCCACATGGCCTTCCTGCGGAGTGCCCTTGCCGGAATCGTGAAACAGCAGCGCGAACAGCAAGAGCCCGGGCTGTTTCACTTCGTTGAGCAGGTCGGCGTAGAAATTCTTGCCGATCCGCGCCGCGTCGCGCAGACTCCACAGATTCTGCATGGCCACCAGGGTGTGCTCATCCACGGTATAGCGGTGAAAGAAGTCGCGGACGACCAGGCACTCGATTTCCCGCATTTCCGGGAACAGGGCGGTCAGAACGCCGGTATCGTGCATGGCGCGGACAGCCAGGGGCGCCTGTGGCAGGGACAGGATGGTTTCGAGCGAAGGCCACAGAGGCGCGGGATCGGCGAAGAACTGGCGCAAGCGATCGAGCCGCGCTTCGATGCGCTCCTCGGCCTCGAGCGAGGGCTGGACGCCGTGCCGCGCCACGAATTCGAAGAAACGAAGCGCCAGTTGGGGGTCGGCGTCCAATTGATGCGGCGCGCGGAAGTGGGCGCGCTCGCGGTGGACGCTGAAATCGGCAGTGGCCAGACGGGTGCGCCAATCGCGGAACTGGGAGAAGAGCGAGCTGGTCTGGGCCTCGGCGGAATCGAGCGCGCGCGCGGCGGCGCGGTACACGGTGCGAGAGTGGCGGTAGTACTGGCGCATCCAATGGGACGCGTCCCAGGCATCCGGACCCGGCAGCCATTGTTCGGCGATGGCCTCCTGTGCGTCGAAGGTGAGCACGTTGGAATCGCGGCCGGCCTGGCAGTGGAGATAACACCGCACGCGCGCCAGGAAGCGAAACGCCTGCTGCAGTTCTTGGGGCGCGGAGTTGGCCGGATAGCCGGAGCCGGCGTCGCGCAACTGGTCCAGCCAGCCGATCGACTGGTAGTCGCGGAGGCCTCCGGGCGTCTCCTTGACGTGCGGCTCCAGATGGTACAACGTGTTGCCGGATTTGGTGTGGCGCTCGCGGGTCAGACGGGCCAGGTTGCGCACCAGGGTTTCCCGATTGGAGCGGAGGAAACGGGGCAATCCGTCAGCCAAACCGGCGTAGAGCGCGCGGTCGCCGGCCAGGTACCGCTGGTCCAGCAGACTGATGGTAAGCTCCACGTTCTGGTCGTGAACTTCCAGACATTCGGCGGGGGTTCGTACGGATTGGCTCACCCGCAGGCCGGCGTCCCAGAGTTGCTGCAGGAAGGCCGAGATGGAATCCTTATGGCTCATCGCCAGGCGGCCGGAGGCGAAGAGCAACACAAGATCGACGTCCGAGTACGGGAACAGGTGGCGCCGGCCGTACCCGCCGACAGCGAGCAGACTCAGGCCGTCCGGGACATCGGCAAACAGCGGCAGGGCGGCCCGCAGTACGGCGCGGTCCACCTCGGCCGAGCGTTCGGCGAGAGCGGTCGCGGCATCGCCGGACGCGAGGAAGGCTGCCTGTACGCGATCCGGGCTAGAGGGCCGATTCTCCACGATCATCGTTGCGGATCCGGATGGCCTCCGCCACATCGAAGATGAAGATCTTGCCATCGCCGATTTTGCCAGTGCGGGCGGCGGCGGCAAGCGTCTGAATCACTTCTTCGGCGCGGCTGGATGCGACCACCAGTTCGAGTTTCACCTTGGCCAGGAGGTCCACGTTGTATTCCTGGCCGCGATAGACTTCCTTGTGGCCTTTCTGGCGGCCGTGGCCGCGTACATCCGTGATGGTCATACCATCGACGCCGATGGCCTTGAGCGCTTCCTTTACCTCGTCGAGCTTGAACGGCTGGATGATGGCTTCGATTTTCTTCATGAATTTGTCCGGCTGGCGGGTCCAGCTATTCTTCGAAGATATACCTTCCGCGCCGTGCCTGGAGCGTTGTGGATGTCAAGGCCGATCTTACGAATCATTGTCGCCCCTGGTCCGGCGGCGTCCAAGATGGAACTTTCTATGGTAGAGATTGGATTTTTTTATGGATTTGAAACAATCTCTGTCCGAAAGTTCCCAGCTCGGTTACAATTGCTGGAAACACTTCGGGTATATGTCTACCGGTTTAGTGCGCGCCCCCGCCATCAATCCCCGTTACTGCCGTTTTGCGCTGGAAATCCGGGAATCGCAAATCCATCGCCGGGGGGTCTACGCGCTGGAGCCGATTCCGGAGCGGCGAAAAGTAATCGAATACACCGGCGAGAAGATCAACCGGCGGGAAACCAAGAAGCGCGGCCAAGGCAATATCACCTACCTGTTCACGCTGGACAATTATTGGACTCTCGACGGCGCATTCGGCGGCAGCGGCGCGGAGATCGTCAACCACAGTTGCGATCCCAACCTGTTTACCTGGATCTTCAAAGGGCACATCTTGTATATGAGCAAACGGGCCATCCGCCGGGGCGAGGAGTTGACGGTGGATTATATGTTCTCGGACAAAATCGAAACCGTGCGGTGCCGGTGCGGCAGCCGGAAGTGCCGCGGAACCATCAATCTGCGCGGAACGGTATGATAAGCCAACAGCGTATGAAACCTCTTTTTCGAGCGGCCTTGGCGGCGATTGCAGCCGGCGTGGCTTTGGCCCAGACGGCGGCCCTGTTTCAACAGATTAGCGAGCGCCTGACGGCCAATGGCCTCAAGGCGGATGTCTCGTTTCTGGCGTCGGACGCATTGGAAGGCAGGGGAACGCCGTCCAAGGGCCTGGACATCGCCGGTGAGTACATTGCGGCGCAGTTCCGCCGCGCGGGGCTGGAACCGGCGGGCGACGACGGGTACTTCCAGACGGCGCCGTTCACCAACGTGACGCCCAACGCGGAGGGGCTGGCCTTCGCGCTGGAAGCCGGCGGGCAGACGATGGCGGCGGACAAGGCGTCCCTGAGCGTCCAGGAGGGCGCGCCGCTCGACCTGAGTCACGCCGCGGCATTTAAGATGGTGTCCACCGACACGGCGGCTGTGGACGCGCTCACCCCCGAACAGGTGAAGGGCAAAGTGCTGCTGCTCGAAATTCCGGACGCTCCCGCCCAACCGGCCCGCGGTGGGCGCGGCGGCCGCGGCGGCGCAGTCAATCGGCGGTTGCTGCAGGCTGCCGCCAAAGCGCAGGCGGCCTTGGTGGTGGTGGTCCGGTCGGCCGCGCAGACGCAGACCACCGGCCAGAACCCGCAGTTGAAGGATGCTTCTTCGGTTGCGGCGCCGGTGATTTCGGTGACGGATGCAGCCATCTACGCGGCAGTGGCGGCCGCCAAACCCGGACCGATGGAAGGCACGGTCTCGGCGCACATGGCGGCGCCGGCGGCGGTCCCGGTGAAGCTGCGCAATGTGGCCGGTTTGCTGCGCGGGTCGGACCCGGTGTTGAAGGATACCTATGTAGTGCTCACCGGCCACTACGACCACCTGGGCATTCGCGGCACGGGCCCCGGCGACCACATCTTCAATGGCGCTAATGACGACGCCAGCGGCACGTCGTCGGTAATCGAGATCGCCAATGCGCTGAGTTCGCTTCCCAGCCGGCCGAAACGCAGCATCCTCTTCATCGCGCTGTTCGGCGAGGAACGCGGCGATCTGGGCTCGCACTACTACGCGCAGCACCCGATTTTCCCGCTGGCGAAGACCATCGCCGACGTCAACCTGGAACAGCTCGGGCGCACCGACGAGGTCGGCGAGGGACAGAAGATCGGACAGTTCAACCTGACCGGCTTCGATTACACCGACATGCCGGCGATTTTCCGCAAGTACGGGGAAATGACCGGAATCAAAGTGGTGAAGGACGAGGCCAAGAGCGACTCCTATTTCTCGCGCAGCGACAACGCCGCGTTCGCGGATGTGGGCGTGCCGTCGACGACGCTATCGGTGACCTACGAATTCAGCGACTACCACGGGGCTGGCGACGAATGGCCCAAACTGGACTACGAGAATATGGCCAAGGTAGATAGGACCATCGCGCTGGCGGCGTATCACATGGCGGACAGCACGGAGGAGCCGCAGTGGAACGCGGCGAATCCGAAGACCGAGGCGTATCGGAAGGCGCGGGGGAAATAGCTGGACCCTGCATAAATAAACCTGGGGACAGACGGAACGTTTCCCGGTTTCCGGACGACGATACTGATATATCAGCACTTATCCGCGTGGCGCCGCTCGGAACCAGGGGATCGCTGAGGAAGATCGCGGCCTGACGCAGGCTGCGGGAAGCCCAGTTCCTTTTGTTTGTTTGCGATTGTCCGAGAAACCAGGAAACGTTCCGTCTGCCTGGGCAGGGCCTGCGGCCCGCGAAAGCTCATGAAAATGGACTCGAGTGGCAGAATATAGCTGGGGAGTAACGAGGTCGAGGTGACAGTGGAGAAGTCG
>Ga0182018_10000958_pt1 | contig 35082 bp, 21 predicted proteins | sample 812P2MmetaG_FD_120490 | JGI IMG/M metagenome (GOLD analysis project Ga0182018, IMG submission 120490) | Permafrost microbial communities from Stordalen Mire, Sweden - 812P2M metaG | ecosystem: Environmental > Terrestrial > Soil > Wetlands > Permafrost | place: Sweden: Stordalen | collected...
CCCGGATGATTGAGCGCCGAAGCCGCGCGAGCTTCGCGCCGGAAACGTTCGAGCGCGACGGGATCTTTCGCAACATTATCCGGAAGGAACTTCAGCGCAACGGGGCGGCCGAGATTCACGTCCTCGGCTTTGTAAACGACGCCCATGCCGCCGCCGCCGAGTTTCTCGAGAATCCGGTAGTGCGAAAATTGCGAACCGGAGCTCGGTGCCCCGGATGAAGATTGTTCTGCCATCGCGCGCGCATCTTACCAGTTTCCGCACGAACGCTAAAGTCCGAAGGCAATCCGGGAACTCCTCTCGATTAGGCTTCCGTAGGGCTGCCCGGAAGGCTGACCGGCTCCCCACGATCTGATTCGGCAGAGCGCGCCGATCCGGCACGAAGCGCGGTCCTCCGAAGTTCCCGTGAGCAAAAAACCAACATGTGTTGACAAAGTCAACGCCGGGCGAGTGTCAGTAATTCGTCGCGTTTCACCAAGTCATTTGATGTCAACCGGTTGTACAATCTGTCCGCCACATTCCACCTGGCACTTGAATTGCACATTCTCACCACGCCGCCGGTAGCAGCGCGCGAGGAGATAAAAATGACGAAGAAAATCGTTGGCAAATCGAAGTCAGCGGGACAGCTCCAGGGCAAGAAGCTAGCTAAGGTAAAAACCCTGATGGCGAGGGTCGGCTAATATCGAGGTTCGCACCAGAACCGGCGCGGCCCACGGCACGTAGAAAACGGCCGAGAACACCTCGCGATGCCTTTCGCGCTGAAATGCCCGGCGGCAGAACACGAATTCGCGCGGCCCAGTGGCCCAGCCCCTCGGCCGAGCGAGTTCGGAAGGATACCCGCTAAGCCGGAATCACCCGAGAAACGCCGGCTTCGTCTAAATCGCGCGAACTTGAGCATCGTTTACGACGCTGGCGCTAGCGCACAACCCGTCGATCAACTAAAATCCCGCAGGCCCAAGATGCAAGCTCCTTCCACGCTCTCGAGCGTTTTCCAGGATACCCTTCACTCGCGTTCCCAATTCCAGCGCAAAAGCGCGCACACGCGCGCCCGCTGCGCCGGTGTTCACCTGGCTGCCGTGTCGTTTCTCGTCCTTCTCGCCTGCCTCCCCTCGTCCGCCCAGGAAGCCCGCTGGAAGCAGCTCAACGCACAAGCCGCGCAACTTCAAGACCAAGGTAGATACGGCGAAGCCCTGCCAATCGCTCAAGAAGCCGCGCGAGTCGCGGAAGCCACCTTCGGCACAAATAACGAAATCACCGCAGCCTCCCTGAACCGCCTCGGCAACATCCTCTCCGACCTGGGGCGGTATCCCGACGCCGAGGCAACGCTCAAGCGCGCGCTCGCAATCGGCGAAAAGGTTCTCGGCCCCGAACATGATGGCATTTCCACGATGCTGAATAATCTCGCCTCAATTTACGAGGACGAGGGCCGCTATCCCGAAGCCGAACCTCTCTACAAACGTTCTCTAGCCATAGATGAAAAAACGCTGGCCCCCACTGATCAGAAAATCGGCTCGGATTTGAATAATCTCGCGCTGCTCTACGCCAAGCAGGGCCGCTACGCCGAGGCCGAACCGCTGTACAAGCGCGCTCAGGACATAGACGAAAAGGCGCTGGGGCCGAATAACCCGCACTTCGCGGTAGATCTCCACAACCTGGCGTTGCTTTACGACACCCAGGGCCGTTACGCCGACGCTGAGACGCTCTACACCCACGCAATATTCATTGATATCAAAGCCCTCGGTCCATATCACCCGAGCGTCGCCACCGACCTCATCGCCCTGGCCGGCGTCTTCGTATCGCAGGCCCGCTACGGTCAAGCCGAGGTGCTACTCAAGGCCGCACTGAAAATCTTCGAGAAGTCGCTGGGCCCCGATCACCCCGACGTCGCAACTGCATTAAACAACCTGGCGTTACTCTATCAAGATCAGGGACGATACAAAGAAGCCGAACCTCTCTTACAGCGCGCCCTCTCAATCAGCGAAAAAGCGCTGGGCCCCGATCATCCCAACGTCGCCGCGAACCTGACCAGCCTCGCAGGTGTTTATTCCGATGAAGGGCGCTACGCCGAAGCCGAACCCCTCCTGAAGCGCGCTCTGGCAATTGACGAAAAAGCTCTCGGGCCCCAGAACGAGTCCGTCGCCTCGGTTCTGTCACTACTCGGAGCAATCTACGATAGCGAAAATCGCCCCGACTTATCTGAGCCCATATACGTTCGCGCGCTCAGCATCCTCATCAAAGCGTTCGGGCCCGATCATCCACGCGTCGCGGCTAGCCTCAGTAATCTCGGATTAGTCATGAAGCGCGAAGGCCACTACGATAAGGCCGAGCCAATCTTCAAGCGCGCCATCGCCATCAACGAAAAAGCGCTCGGCCCGGATCATCCCGACCTCGCTGTGAGCCTGATCAACCTCGCGTTGCTCTACGAGGCCGAAGGCCGCTTCGCCGACGCCGCCCCTCTCTTCGAGCGCGCTCTCGAAATCATTCACAAGCGCTTCCAGTACGGCTTCGCCTACATGAGCGAGAAAGACCGTCTCCTCTTTCTTGCCACGATTCAAAATGTCTTTCCGGGCTACTTCAGCTTTTCGCTCGCCGAGCACGAGCACGATCCCGAGGCTGCTGCGCGCATGTACGACGTGCTCTTGTGGGAGAAGGGGCTGGTGGGAACCAGCGTCGCCGCGCTTCGCGCTCAAGTCGTTGCCAGCGGCGATACCCAAGCCTTGAAACTCCTCGATGATCTCACCGCCAAAAAGGCGGAAGCATCGAAATTGGCTACCGCGCGCCCGCCCGGCTGGCAGGAATCGCAAGCTGCTTTAAACGAAAAAGCCAACGCGCTCGAGCAGCAATTGGCCCGCCGCGTCTCTTCGCTCAACGAAAAAAATATCCTCGCGAGCGCCACTTGGCAAGATGTGCAGAAATCTCTCCGCGCCGATGAAGCCGCCGTCGAATACGTCCGCTTCCAATTTCACAACGGTAAGGCTTTCACCGGCGCGTCCAACTACGTCGCGCTGGTCCTCACTCCCAAATCCAAGCTTCCCGTATTTGTAGATCTCGGCGACGCCCGCAAATTGGAATCCACTCCCATCGCGGCCTATCGCGAGGCAGTCGGTCAAACACGCGGCGTCGCGCCGGAATTGCCCGCACAGCCGGTCCAGGGCGCGGCCAATGCCAGCAGCACCACCGCTTACGATGCCTTTTGGAAACCCCTCGAGCCCGCTCTCGGCGTCTCCAAGCGCGTCTATGTTTCCGCCGACGGCGTCCTAAATCAGATTCCGATGGGTCTCTTTGCCGATTCCAACGGCAAACTCCTCCTCGAGAAATACGACGTGCGCCAGGTCAACAGCACAAAAGATCTTCTGCGCACGCCGCATCAGGCCGCATCCAAGTCAGCCGTACTCCTCGGCAATCCAAAATTTGATCTCACGGAAGCGGACCAGCGCGCCGTCCTTGCAAAACTCAATATCGGAAACGCCCAGCCTTCCGCAGCTCCCGCCAACACCCTCGCGAGTGCCCTCGCTCCGTCCGCTGGTCCAGCCATGTCCGGCCAGCGCTCCCGCGACGTCCGCGGCGGTTCGCTCAATCCTTTGCCCGGCACGCAAGTGGAAGTGGACGCGATTAACAATCTGCTGAAAAATTCAGGATGGCAGACGACTCCGTACACAGGTGATCGCGCCCTCGAAGAAGTCGTTGACCACCTCCACAGCCCGCGCCTCGTCCACGTGGCCACGCACGGTTTCTTCCTCTCCGACCAGGAAATCGCGCGCGAAAACGCAAACCGCGATGATCGCTCTGTCGGCTTCGAAGATCCCATGCTGCGCTCCGGCCTCTACTTCGCCGGCGCCGATCGAGTCCAGTCCGGCGCTGCACCCGCAACAGGACTCGATGACGGCGTCCTTACCGCATACGAAGCCAGCCAACTCAATCTCCAAGGCACCGAACTCGTCGTCCTCAGCGCATGCGAGACAGGCTTGGGCCAGCAGTCCAACGGCGAAGGTGTCTTCGGCCTGCGCCGCGGCTTGCAGGAAGCCGGCGCCGACGCCGTCATGATGAGCATGTGGTCCGTTCCCGATCGCGAAACTCAAGAGCTCATGGCTCTCTTCTACGCGAAATGGCTAGGCGGCCTCGACAAGCCCGAAGCCCTGCGCCAAGCCCAACTGAAAGAACGCGAAGTCGTCCGCCAGCGCTACAACAAAGATCTCCCCTTCTACTGGGGCGCCTTCGTCCTCATCAGCCGCTAGCTTTGAAATCTCAAATTTCAAAGCTGAAATTTTAGATGCCGTTCGTTCGTCGCGCCGGGCGATCTCTGTAGCTCACGCGCCACATGCTCGAACGTCGCACGCTTTTCTTCATCTGCGACATTCACCCAGCAAACAACTCCGTCATTCCGAGGAGGGCCCGACGAGGGTCCGACGAGGAACCCCTCCTGCTTTTCTCAATGCGCATCACCCACACACCTACCGACCAAAAAGAATCGCTCACCAATTGACATTCCTCGCATCTAACGCTATATGTCGGACTACTAGGTATCGATCTAAATGCCCCAAGACAAATCCGATTTCCTCAAAGGCACTCTCGACATGCTGGTCCTGAAAGTCGTGGCCCTGGGCCCAAGCCACGGCTACGCCATCGCCCAGCGCCTCCAGCAAATCTCCAAAGACTTTTTCGAAGTCCATCAGGGTTCTCTCTATCCCGCGCTCCATCGCCTGGAAGAAAGAGGCTGGCTGCAAGCCGAGTGGAAAGAATCCGAAACTGGCCGCGAAGCCAAGTTCTACTCGCTGACCAAAAAAGGCCGCAAACAATTCGAAGCCGAAGTTCAAAATTGGGAGCGAATGGCCGGCGCCGTCGCCCTAATCCTTAGAGCGGTCGAGTAGGTATCCATATAATGCGCTCGCTCTATCGCCTCTTCCACAAATCGAAATCGGAAGATCACCTAAACAAAGAGCTGCGTTTCCACATCGAACAGCAAATCGCCACCAACATCGCCGCCGGCATGTCCCTCGAAGAAGCCCGCCGTCGCGCTCAACTCGAATTCGGCGGCCTCGACCGCGTAAAAGAAGAAGTCCGCGACACCCGCTGGGAAACCCATCTCGAAAATTTCTATCACGATTTCCGTTTCGCACTTCGCGCGTTGGCCAAAGATCGCCAATTCACTTTGCTGGCCATCCTCGCCTTGGCATTAGGAATCGGCGCACAGGCGGCTGTCTTCTCGCTAGTCAACGGAATCCTGCTGCGCCCGCTCGCCTATCGCGATCCCGGAAAACTCTACGCCGTTCAGGAAGTTGTTCCCCAATTGAGCCAATTTTATCCGGTGCTGCCGGTAAACGGAGGCCATTACGTCGAATGGACGCAGCTCTGCACGTCATGCGAATCCATCGCGCTCATCGATACAGACGACTCGAGCTTGAATCTCGCGGGCTCAGGCGAACCCGAGCAACTCTACGGCCAGAAAGTAACTTCCAATTATTTTTCGCTTCTCGGAATCGCCGCGCAAATTGGAAGAGCGTTCGGGCCGCCAGACGCCGAGGCCGGGCACGATAAAGTCGTCGTTATCAGCGATTCGCTCTGGCAACGCAAATTCGGCGGCGATCCCAACGTAATCGGAAAATCGATCACGCTCAACGACACGCCTTTCACCGTGATCGGTGTCCTTCCGGCGTGGTTTCGCGCGCCCGCTTGGCAATTGCTCGGACTTCCGATGAAGGATCGCGTCGACATTTTCCAGCCCTGGCCTCTCAAAGGCATCGACTGGGAGGAGGCCGGAGATTTCAATTTCAGCGCAGTCTTGCGTCTAAAGCCCGGCGCGACGCCCGCAAAGGCTACAGCTGAGCTAAACGTTATCGAGGCGCAAATCTCCGCGACTCTAAAAGGCGAGAACCACATCGATTTATTCGTGCGCCTATCGCCACTGCAAGAAAAGATCACATCGCAGGAGCGCAGCGGCCTCTGGCTTTTGCTCGGCGCCGTCGGCGCGGTCCTTCTAATCGTCTGCGTGAATCTCGGCAATTTGATGCTAGCTCGAGCGCTCGGTCGCACGCGCGAAACAGCAGTGCGCATCGCGCTCGGCGCGTCACGATCAAGAGTGGTGCGTGCGCTTCTGCTGGAATGCCTCGTGCTAGCATTCGCAGGCGGCTTGCTCGGCATCGCATTGGCCGAGACGCTCGTGCGCCTACTCGTCTCAATCGCGCCGGTAAATTTGCCGCGCCTCTCCGAAGTTCACGTCGACTGGCGCGTGCTTTTATTTGCGCTCACAGCGGCGATAATTTCAGGACTGTTCTTCGGCGTGTTTCCCGCGTGGCGTCTAACTCGCGTTGATCCCCAGGACGCGATGCGCTCAGGCTCGCGCGGCTCCACCGATTCCGGCGGCGCGATGCGCATGCGCGAGATCCTCGTCAGCGTCGAGGTCGGCCTGAGCTGCATGCTTCTCATCGTCGCGGGGCTCCTCCTCGCAAGTTTCGTTCGGCTTATGCGCGTGGATCGCGGCTTCGAAGTCCAAAATATTTTGACGGCGCAGCTTTCGCCGTCAGGCCCGCGCTATGACGACGACGTGAAACGCCAGATTCTCTATCACGACATTGTCGCCAAGCTAGCAACCGAGCCGGGCGTCGTCTCCGCCGGTCTGATTTCCGTGCTTCCGCTCAACGGTCAATTGTGGGCGGACGCGATTTCCGTTCCCGGCGACACGCGCCCCGTCCTCGAACGCCCGATTGCCGCTTATCGTCCCGTCACTCCGGACTACTTTCGCACCATGGGCATTCGACTCATTGCAGGCCGAACGATTGCGGAAACCGATCAGCCTCGCAAGGTTGCAGTAATTTCGCAGCACACCGCGGAGGCCGTATGGCCGCATCAGGATCCGATTGGAAAACAGTTCCGTCGCGGCGATCCGCATGAACCGCTACTTGAAATTATCGGAGTCGTCGCCGACGTTCGCGCGACAACTTTGCAGGACGCTCCAGGCCTGATGGTTTACGTTCCTTACTGGGATCGCGTGCCGTGGTCCGCGCAGATTGCCGCGCGAGCCGCGGGAGACCCAGTTGCCATCGCCGGTGCGATTCGCGACGCCGTATGGTCGGTGGATTCGCAACTCCCCGTTTCCAACATCGAGACGATGCAGCAAATCCAAAGCAAATCCCTCTCCGAGCGCCGTTTCCAAATCGCACTCCTTGCTCTCTTCGCAGGCTCAGCGCTCCTGCTCGCCGCCCTCGGAATTTACGGCGTCCTCGCGTTCAGCGTCGCGCGCCGCACAAATGAGATCGGCATTCGCATGGCTCTCGGCGCACAGCAGTCAAACATCGTCTCTATGGTGATGCGCCGCGGTCTCGTTCCCGTCGCCTTCGGACTAGCCGCGGGCGTTGCCGGTGCGCTAGCCCTCGGAAAATTGCTCTCAGGCCTGCTATTCGCCATCAGCCCCTACGACTGGCGCACAATCCTAGCCGTAATCATCGTAACGATGCTCTGCGCCCTGGCCGCCTGCTGGCTCCCCGCCAGACGCGCCACCCAAGTTGACCCGCTCGTCGCGTTACGATACGAATAGCTGGCGCTATCCTGCAACTCACGAGGAAGCTTGCACTCATTACCGAATGCTTCAGCGGAAGAATTTCCATCAGCGCATCCGCCCGTGTTGTACGCGGGTTTCTGGCTCCGATTCGTCGCCGCAATTATCGATCTGATGCTCTTGGGCCTTGCGCTCTCCATATTTGTTTCTTTCCTCGCAGTGGCGCGGCGAATCCCACTCGCGTTCACCGACCTTCATATCGACGAGCCGCCGAGCCAAGTCGTCTCCGCGTTTGGCGTGTCTTCTTTATTCGCAATTCTTTGCTTTTTCATCATCACCAGTTGGCTCTATTTCGCACTGCTCGAAAGTTCGTCGTGGCAAGCAACACTCGGAAAACAAATTTTCGGCCTTTATGTCGCCGACACTCAGGGCAATCGAGTCACGTTCCGTCGCGCGAGCCTTCGCTTCTCCGCAGGACGCCTCGTGGCCCATGTCCCTTACCTCGGCCTCCTCTATTTCTCCATCGATTGCATCTGCGCCGGTATAACCTCACGCAAGCAAGCACTCCACGACTCACTGGCAGGCTGTTTGGTCCTCGGAAAGAATGGAGGAATTTCATTCCGCAAGTAGCCGGCGCCTCGGGTGCACCCTATAGGTGCGCGGCACCAGCGAGCCGCACGGCACGGTTTCGCGGATGAATCCTATTTGCCGCGACGTGCGTCTCAGCGAGTGTGGATTTGCGCGAGAAGCCGGTGCGCGGCGTCCCAAATCGTGGTAAATATTTATAGGTAAGTTGGCGTGGGCGGTACGCGAGGCAGCCGCCGAAAACCTGGTACTTCGCGGCATGCGAAAGGAGAATTCGATGCGCAAAAAAATAATCGGTGGCCTGGCAATTTTGATCATCGCAACGCTCGCTTGGGCGGGCGATGTGTGGAAGTCGAAGCCGCCCAGCCAGTGGACGGAGAAAGATGTCGCGGACATTCTTGCCAACTCGCCGTGGGCGCGGGCCAATGTTTCCGTTTTTGGCGCGAACAATACCCAAGGAATGACGCAGGCGAGCGGGAGCGGGGGCACCGCGGGCAGCAAGACAGACATGTCCAAAAACGCGGCTGGCGCAACGCCAGATACGGCGGGAGGAACGGAGAAACAAGATGAGGCCGCAGCGGCGTCGGCGAGCTACAGCGTTTACTGGTGGTCGTCGCGAACCATTCGCGCCGCGTCCATGCGCCGCGCCGTGCTGAAAGGCACGAAGACGCAAGAGGACGTTGACAAGACGCTCGCGAACACTCCTGAAGACTACATGGTTCTGATCCAGTCCGTGAATATGGCGATTTTCCAAAGGCGCGGCGAACAGGCATTTGAGAAATCGGCGTGGCTGCAAATGAAAAAGTCGAAAGAAAAAGTTTTTCCGACCAAGGTTGACTTCCTGAAGGCCGCCGATGGCACCACGGTGAACGGAGTGATCTTTTATTTCCCGAAAAAGAGCGCGAGCGGAGAGCCGACAATCGCGACGGATGAAAAAGAAATTGATTTTTATCTGTTTGTGGGCGGCTCCAAGATTTTGACGGCGTTCGATCCGCGGAAAATGACGGATAACCAGGGCGAAGATTTGTAGAGACTGTGACGACCAATGTGTTTCTCATGGCCTGACTTCATCCATGCCGTAAGACACGAGCACGACTAGAGAAAATTTGTCATCCCGAACGCAGTGAGGGATCTGCGGTTCGGTGGGGTTCTCGTCACACCGAATCGTTGAATTCGTGCTCGCTCTTCGTTCACGCTCCGGGGGATAACTATGCTCGCTTCAGCAAAACTGGCTGGATTCATTGTCACCAACGATTACGACGCGGCGCGGGCGTTTTACGTGGACAGGCTCGGCTTTGTGTTTGTGAGCCTCGACCAATACGCGCTGGTAGTGCAGGCCGGCGAGAATCACATCCGAATTGGAAGGATTGGCGATTTCACTCCTCGTCAGGGCACCGTCCTCGGCTGGGAAGTAGCGGACATCCGCGCTGTTGCCAAGTGGCTTGTTGAGCGCGGAGTCGAGCTCGAAAAATTTCCGTTCGCCCAGGATAAAGAATTCGGCATCTGGACCACGCCCGACGGCAGCCAAGTCGCATGGTTCAAAGATCCCGACGGCAACATCCTCTCCATCGGCCAGCACGCGTAGCGAACTTTCTTTCGTGGCGTGGGCATCCTGCCCGCGTCTTTCTCCGCGCCTTAGATCTTTCAGTCGTCTTACCCGCATTCCACATCGCGGCCATATTTCGCCCCGATGAATTTCCACTAGTATTTCTACTTCAGTGTTTCTACGTAGTCCTGCCCGCTCCAAATCCCAGTCTTACAAGATTGCCACTTGCGCACTTCAAAACGCGATGGTATTTCTAAAACCATTATGAACTCTAATGATAAACTAAATCGCTCACGCCCCGGCCGAGCAACAAAGGCCGCCCTTGTTGCACGTCACGCCCGCAAATGCGTGATCTGCAAACACCCAGAACGCGAAGCCATCGAGGAAGAGTTCGTCCACTGGGTCCACGCCGATCGCATCGTCGAGGACCACGAATTGGACTCGCGAGCAAACCTCTACCGTCACGCCTACGCCACCGGCCTGTATGACTTGCGCCGACACAATCTGCGCTACGCCCTCGAACACTTGATCGAGGAAGCCGTCCTCGCGCCGGTCACCGGCGATACCGTAATCCGCGCCGTACGCACCCACGCTCACCTCACCGCCAAAGGCCGCTGGATCGACCCGCCCAAAGAACTCGTCCTCTCGCGGCGCATCCTGCCCGTACGCCAGGCCGCCGCAGCCGGACAATCGCTCCTGCCCCCGGGCCATCTCGAATCCGCGAACGCGCCCGAACCAGTCACCCGTCACTTGACCGGCAAGACCGCGCAGGAAACAGGACCAGTCGCTCCTGACCCGGTTTCCCTGAGCCTGCCACAGCGCCCAAACAGGCCATCAATCACCGACTTTCTAATCGATAGACCAAAACGATTAGAAATGGCCGTAACCCCAACAAAACAAACAACCGAGGTCGTTTCTAATCGTATGAAATCAGACCCCCTCCCAGAGGCCGATCACGCCGCGAGCGCACCACCCGCGAAACGTGGTTGGCCCTTAGGCTTCGCCGACGATTAAGTCGCGATTCATATCAACGCGAACCCGATTCAACGCGAACCCGATCGCGTTTAGCACGAGGCGCAGCAGTGTTTTTGGGTGCGGATGGCTAGGTAGGCTTCGCGAGAGATTAGCGGGACAAGGGCCAGCGCGGCGATCGGGTCGGCCCACGCGGCATGGACGAAGGAGGCGTGGAAGACTGCGTTGATTAGGAGGCCGGCGAGGGCGATTAGGGACATGTAGCCGCAGAGGGCGGATTCGGTGGCGTCGGCTTTAAGGGCGGCGCTCGAGGTTTGAGCGGCGAGCTTGCGTTTTTGGCTGGCGAGCCAGGGCATGCCGATGGCGGCGACGATGAGCAGGATGATTCCGGCGAAGCTTGGTTGCGGCGCTCGATGGCCGAGAAGAGAGACGGCGGAGCTGGCGATTACGAAGGCTGCCACGGCGAAGAGCAGGGTGCCTGCGATGCGAGCGGCGCGCTTCTCGGCTCGCGCGGAATTCGAGCGCGTGCGAAATCGCCAGAGGACGACGATTGCGGAAAAGAGCTCGATGGCGCTATCGCCGCCGAAGCCGAGGAGGGCGGGGCTGCGCGCGGTCCATGCGGCGGAGAGGGCGATGAGGGCTTCGACGGTCATCCAGGCGATGGTGAGGATTTGGAAGCGGATGATGCGGCGGAGGGTGGCGGGGACGGTCGAGATGGCGATGGTGGCCATTGGGCCTCGTTTTGGTGCGCGTGCTGAATAGTAAGATTAGTACGGGAGAGTGGAAAAGGGAACCGAATCGAACACACGGCGGACGCCGCTACGAACGGCGGCGACGAGAGGCGTGAAATTAGAAATGCGGGGAGCGCGAGGGCGGGGGCGCGCGTATCCGGAACGGCGTAGAATGCGTGGGGAATTGGCAGAGCCGGGGAGAGGGCGGCGATTGACGTGCAAATGGCGTAAATGAATGCGAGGCCGAAGCGCGCGAGAGGATTGGAGCGAGGTTGGCGCTAGGCGAAGGAGGAAGGCTGTGAGCGAAGCGGCGCATCCAATTCGGAATATTTCCGACACGGCGATGTGGGCGGCGGTGTATCGCGCGCGGGAGACGGAGCGGGCGGACGCGGTGTTCCGGGACCCGTTCGCGCGACGGCTGGCGGGATTGCGCGGCGAAGAGATTGCCGCGTCCATGCCATTCAGCGAGCGGGCCGCGTGGGCATGGGTGATGCGCACGTACTTGTTCGACGCGTTCATCACGGAGCAGATCGCGGCGGGCGCGGACATGGTGATCAATTTGGCTGCGGGGCTTGACGCGAGGCCTTATCGAATGGCGCTGCCGAATACGCTGAAATGGGTGGAAGCAGACCTGGGCGGGATTCTTGATTTCAAGGAAGGAATTCTTGCGCGCGAAAAGCCGGTGTGCGCGCTCGAGCGCGTGCGGCTCGATTTAGCGGATGTTGAGGCGCGGCGCAAATTATTTGAAAGGTTAGGCCGTGACGCGCGAAAGGCGTTGATACTTTCCGAGGGATTGTTGATTTATCTTTCGGCGGACGAGGTGGGCGCGCTCGCGCGAGATTTGGCTACGCCGCCGAGCTTTCAGCGATGGGTGGCGGAGATTGCGTCGCCGGGGCTGCTGAAGATGCTGCAGAAGAATATCGGGCAGCAGCTTAGCCAGGCCGGAGCGCCGCCGAAGTTTGGTCCTGCGGAAGGGCCGGGATTCTTTGCGCCTTTTGGATGGAAGGTGAGCGATGTGCGTTCGCCGCTCAAGACGGCAGCGCGATTCAGGCGCTTGACGTGGGGGATGCGGCTTGCGGCGATGCTGCCGGAATCGAATGGGAAGCAAGGATCGCGGCCGTGGTCGGGCGTATGTTTGTTTGAGAGAAGTTGACGGGGCGAAGATGGGAAATGGAAGAGGGAAATTGGAAAAGTGAGGGACAAGGCGAGATTTCGGATTTGAGATTTGAGCTTTGAGATTTCAGATTTGAAAAGACGAAAGCGCGCATCGCACGAAGAAACGCTGATTCCTCCTCCGACCCTCGTCGGGTCGTCGTCGGAATGACAACAGGCGGGCCGGAAAATGGAAATGAGAAAAGGAAAAATGGAAAAGCGGCGCGTCTTATGACGCGCCCTACGTTAAGCAGAATGGAGATAGAGCGGGCGGGTCATAATCGCACCCGCCCAAGAAGATCGAGATTTTAGCTAGGGTTCTTCGACATTGTTTTCTTTGGCGCGGCGGCGGCGACTGAGTAATCGCCTTCGACGTTTACCACGGCGGTGCCGTCGTCGTTCATGGTGACGGTGTGGGTGCCTTTGCCGGTGAGTCCTTTTAGCTTTCCGGTGCCACCGGTGAACGTCCAGGTGCCTTTGACGGTCTGGGGCTTGCCGTCTTTCACCGGGGCGGATTCACGGAAGCTGACGAAGAACTTGTCGCCGTTGTCCATATTGGCGACGTAAGTTCCGGTGCTGGTGATGCGAGTGGAGGTGGCATCGGCGAACGCGACCGAGACTCCGTCCTTCGATTTTACGCCGGCCATTTCGAGAGGAGTTCCCCAGGCGCAGGACGCCTTTACCAATTGCATGGTGTGGCCGGGCTTGTCGCCTGCGTCGGTGGTGCCGACGATGTCGGGCTTCTGGCATTGCTGCGCGCCGGAAATTTTTGTTTGCGCTGCCGCTGCTGAGGAGAGCAGTAACGCGAGCGCGGTGAGGCTTAGGATGCGTGCTTTCATCGAGGCTCCTTCGTGAGATTGAAATTTTTGCAGTGCTTGCTTGGCGTTGGGCCCGCTTGCGGCTGCATAGTACGCGGAAATGGGAAATTGGAAAAGGGAAAATGGAAAAGCGCGGGTCTCGAGAGCGATTGAGATTTGAGAGGGCAAAGCGTGCAGAGGATAAAGCAGATTCCTCGCCGGACCCTCGCCGGGTTCTCCTCGGAATGACAACGTTGTGCGAGGTGAGACTTAGCGCGCTGGTGTGTATTTGCTTTTAGAGCCGTGCGCGACGAGAGTTTCTCTTCCGCTTCATCGCATCGCCAGCGGATATCTTTCGGTCGACATGTGGTTCGAATCGCAACCCGCCTGCAAGCAATTCACAAGGATGCCCGGGAGTGGCGCCGCACGTCGGGCAACGGACGGAGGAGATCTGTGTTCGTGTCAGGGCTCTTGTTTTCATAGGAATCAGATTGTTTTTAGTAGCGGGATGAAACTGTGCAATTTGGAACACTTGCTGTACTCTTTCGGCACATTCTGGGCACGGGACCGACGATATGATTCTGAGCCCTCAGCATGAAATTCGAGCGTTCGCTGACACTTCGGGCCTGCCCTCAACGCGAAATTCGAGCTTTCACTCGAATTTCAGGATATTTGTAAGGGGTGATGCCCTTCCCTTCTTCTACGGTAATGATTTGGTTGGCGGGGACGTCTTTTAATTCTTGGCGGATGCCGCTGGGCCAAATTATTTCTAGCGTGTCTACTTTGGCGTGGGGGCCGAGGCCGAAATAGATGCGCGGATCTTGGGCGGACATGTAGCTCATGCCGCCTTTGGCCTGATCGTAGCTTGTGAAATCACCGGCGGTGATTTTCAGGCGGGCGCCGGTGCCGTCGCGATTGCTTTTTACGCCGACAAGGCGGATGCCGAGCCAATGATTTTCGCGGGCGGCGGGCGAAGTGGCGCCGTTGTTGCGGAAAAGTTGCGCGTTCTCACCGTTGTTATTCACCAGGAAACTTAGCCAGCCGTCGTTGGCGTAATCACCGACGGCGAGGCCGCGGCCGACCTTCGGAGCGAGGAATGCCGCGGGCTGGGTGGCGCTCGCGTCAACGAAATGGCCGCCGCCGGTGTTGCGATAGAGTTTTTTCGATTCGGCGTATTTCACATCGGGATGGTAGCGGGCGATGTTGTCGAGGATGTGGCCGTTTATGACGAGGAGATCGCGCCAGCCGTCGTTGTCGAAATCGAAGAAGCGGGCGCCGAAACTGCTGTTGAGAATGTTGGATTGGCCGAGGCCGGAAGCGATGGTGCTGTCAGTGAACGTGCCGTCGCCGTTGTTGGTGTAGAGGCGATTGAGTTCGAAATCGAGATGGCTGACGTAGAGATCCATGCGGCCGTTGTTGCGGAGATCGGCGGCGTCGGCGCTCATGCCGGCTTCGGGGCGGCCATCTTCGCTGAAGCCGGCGCCCGCGGTGTAGCTGACGTCTCGGAATGTGCCGTCGCCGTTATTGAGATAGAGAAAATTTCGCTGCGTATCGTTGGCGATGAAAATGTCTGGCCAGCCGTCGTTATTGAGATCGGCGAGGACGACGGCGAGGCTTTTGCCGTCTTTGTTGACGAGGCCGGCTTTGGCGGTGACGTCGGTGAACGTGCCGTCGCCATTATTGTGATAGAGGCGCGGCGAGGTGCCGGGGAAATTGTCGGGATGGCAATAGGAACTGACTTGCGGAAGATTTTGGTAGCCGGGGCGGAAATCGCCGCAGGTGATGGGATTGTCCATGTCGTATTGAACGTAATTGGTGACTAGGAGGTCGAGCTTGCCGTCGCGATCGTAGTCGAACCAGCCGGCGGCCGTGCCCCAGTTGCCATCGTTGCCGACGCCGGCTTTTTCGGTGACGTCGGTGAAAGTGCCGTCGCCATTGTTGTGGAGCAGGACGGAGTGGCGATAGCCGGTCATGTAGATGTCGGGGTAGCCATCGTTATCGTAATCGCCGACGGCGACGCCGAAGAAAAATGTGCCGTCGGAACGAATTTTGCTGGAGGCGGTCACGTCGGTGAAAGTGCCGTCGCCGTTGTTGCGATAGAGGGCGGGTTGAGGGGCGTGGGCGGGATGGAAGAGCGGAGTGAAACCGCTGTTGACGAAGAAAGCGTCGAGATAGCCGTCCTGGTTGTAGTCGAGCCAGGCGACGCCGGCGCCCATGGTCTCGGGATACATGCGCTTGGGGGATTGGGCGCGCTCGTGATGGAAGTGGATGCCGGCGGCGACGGTGACGCCTAGGAACTGTACGTGGAACGGATTTGCATCGGCGGCGGGAATATTTGATTCGGACGCGGAGGCGCGGGCCGGCGTGCGATGCGTTTGCTGGCGCGGCGGGGCGGCAGTTAGCGCGAGCGCGCTGCTTATGAAGACCAGAGTGAAGACGCGAAGGTAGGTAGCGTGGTGAGAGCGATATGGATTCTTGGATGTGGCGTGCATGAAATTCGAAATTTTAGCATCGTTGACGCTTTCGCTGCACCAAACTGCAACTACGGCACGATTCAGCTTTGGGGGCGGTGTTCGTTACGAGCAGCCGCATTCCCCGAGGCAGGGGCCTCCGGGCTCTGAAAAAATCGGTAGCGGCGGCAGCTAGCAATGCCACGCGACACGATGCGGGACACCTTTGGAATGGCGCTGCGTGTCGGCGGCTGCAGTTTCCGAGGCGGGAGCCTTGGGGCTCTGAGAAAGAATTGGGGCAGATGTACGTGGCTCGGGCGAAATTTGCTGAGCGATTGCGAGGAAAGAATGCAGCGTGTTCGATTTTGGCACGTGCTGGCGCGACATGCGGTCGCGGGCGCGAGAAAATATTGTTTGTGTTACAACAGTTGAAATTTTGATGCGTAGACATCAAGAGTTTGTGCTTGACAGGGTCTGAGTCGAAAGTTACGCTACGCGCCATTCGTAAGCTGGGGGGACGGTCCTGGGCCAAGTTTTTAAGATTCGAATCGCTCGCGAGGTCAGTTCTTTTCCAGTTGTAGACCCCTCCCAGAGTTTCGGGGCTCGAAAGTTTCTGACGGGCCTGATTTTGAACGCATGTGCGATGTTGTGCGCGTGCCTGGCGATCGCGGCGCTTGCCGCTGCGCCTGCCGCTGCGCCTGGAGTTGCGGCGAGTCCGCAAGCCAAAGCGCGCAAGGTAATTATTGATACGGATCCGGGCACGGATGACGCGATTGCGATCCTGCTCGCGCTGAATTCGCCGGAATTGGATGTGCGGGCGCTGACGGTGGTCCCCGGCAATGTGACCGCGGCGCAGGGATTGCAGAACGCGCTGAAGCTGGTGTCACTTGCGAATCGTTGCGACGTCGCGGTAGCGGGAGGCGCGGAACATCCGCTGTTTCAGAAGTTGATCACGGCGGAATTCTGGCACGGGAAGAACGGGCTGGCGAACGTGGAATTGCCCGCACCGAAATGCAAAGCGGATACGCGATTCGGTCCCGATCTGATCATTCAGATGGTGCATGAGGCGCCGCATGAAATCACGCTGGTGCCGATCGGGCCGGAAACGAATATCGCGCTGGCGGTGCTGAAGGATCCTTCGATCGTGCCGCTGGTGAAAGAAGTGATCGTGATGGGCGGATCAATTTCGGGCGGGAACGTGAACGCGGCGGCCGAAGCGAACATTTATAACGATCCGGAAGCGGCACAGATCGTTTTTCAGGCGGGATGGCCGGTGACGATGGTGGGGCTCGACGTCGGGAACGAAACGCTCTTTGGCCGAAAGCATCTCGCGCAACTGGCAAAGACGCATGGGCCGCAGAACGATTTCATGGTGTCCGTGCTGGATTTTCTGGTGAAGCTCTCGGAGAAATTCGGAGACACGGGCTCACCGATGTACGACCCGCTGGCGGTGGGCGAGGCGATCGACTCAACGCTGATGAAGACGCAAGCGATGCACGTGGACGTGGAAACGCGCGGAGAATTCAGCCGCGGCGAGACGGTGGCCAACCGGCGGAATGAAATCGAGCGGAACGTGCTGCACGGCGACAGGTACATTATCGAAGGCGTTGACCACGTGAAACCGAACGTGGAAGTTTGCACGAGCGTGGAGGGCGAGAGATTTATTCAGCTTTTTATTTCACGGATTGAGGGGAAGTAGATTGCGGACTGGGATTCGAGCAGGAATGTCTCAGAAGCGAACTACAAACGGGAGAGCGACGATGAAGATTTGGAAGAGTGTATTCCTGGCCTTGGCGGTGCTGGGATTGCTGGTGACGGCTGCCGGCGTGAACGCGCAGAACTTGGAACGCGGCGCGATCCGCGGCTTCATATATGACTCGACGCACTCGGTGGTGCCGAACGCGAAAGTAACGATCTCGAATCCGTCCACCGGTTACAAGCATGAGGTGAAGACGGACTCGGGCGGGACGTACGCGTTTGATGATTTGCTGCCGGGAGTATACAGGGTGCGGGCGGAGGCGGAGGGATTCGCCGCGACCGAGGTCACGGACATCACCGTGCAGATTGGCGCGAGCCTAGATCTCAACGTGACGCTGCCGGTGAAAGGCCAGACGCAGACCGTGACGGTGAGCGCGTCGGCGCTTGGTCCAGTGGACACGACGACCGCAGGAATCAACCAGGTCATCAACGAGAAAGATGTTGAAGACTTGCCGCTTTCCGGCCGCGATTATCGCGACCTCGCTCAGTTGAGTTCGTCGGCGCAGATCGTTCCTGGATTGCGCGGAGGCATACGCCTCGGCGGCCAGCAAAGCGACTATCTGGGCATGGTCGTTGACGGCCAAGACACTTTCAACAATTTCTTCGGCGAAATTTTCGGGTCTCTGGAGACGAAGAACTTCACGATTCCACTCGACGCCGTGCAGGAATTTCAGGTCGTGACCAACGGATTCGCTCCGGAGTTCGGGCGCGCGACCGGCGGACTGGTGAACGTGGTGACGAAGTCGGGCACGAACGAAGTACACGGCGAAGCCCACGAATACTACCGCGGCAGCGGCCTGACGGCGCAAGACGCGCTCGGAAATCCGCCGAACATCAGCACACAGAATCAGGTTGGAGGTTCAATCGGCTTCCCGATTCACAAGGATCGCCAGTTCTTGTTCCTCGCCACGGACGTTCAAAAACAGAACGGTCCGCTGGTTACGAACCTGTGCAGTAGCGGATCGGTGGCAGACTGCAACACGATGTTGAGCGGCGTAACCGGGCCGACGTTCGCAAACTGCGTGACGTTGCCGTGCCCTTCGGGCGAGGTTCCTGTGCCGGGGCCGTTGACAGCGGGTTTTCAGCTTCCATCCTCTTGCGGCACTCCCACAGCCGGACAAACTTACTTGCAAGCTTGCTATGGAGTGGCTAGTCTCGCGGGTTTCAACGGACCGCATACGCAATTTCAAGACTTGTTTACGATCCTTGGGCACTACGACTACCAGTTCACCCCGGCGAATCACTTTAGCGTCCGGGCGTATGGGACGCGAAATCACACCTCCGGGTTTACCGGAGGATTAGGCCAGAACGAAACTCCAGCGGCCTTCGGAGATACGGAGAACTTCCTCAACGAAGGTATCAGCACGGTATTTTCGCTGAACACGGTGCTGGGCCGGAAGGTCAACGAACTCCGTGTAAGCGTGTCGGCCGAAACCCGCGCCCGGCATGCAGCTGACGGTTTTCAGCAGACCGACCTGATCGGGCCTGGATTGATCGGTGAGCGGTACTACCTGCCGATCAACGGCGAAAACAACAAACTGCAAATCGCGGATAACTTCTCTTACTCATTCGGCAAGCACGACATGAAATTCGGCGGCGATTCAGACACGTTTGAGGACCGCAAGGATACATTCGTCGGATGGTCCACGGGCCAATATGAATTCAGCCTTCTGAATACCTTCTCTGAGGATTTGTCCGCCTTCCAAGCCGGCACTCCGAACGCGCTGATTCAGGATCTGGGACTTAACAACACGCCTCTCTTCAATGCCGGTACGCTTTACCCGAATTACCTGACGGGCGTCGGGCTTTACTGGCAGGACAAATGGACGATCACGCCGCGAATCACGCTGACCTATGGATTGCGATGGGACGGAACGTGGTTCCCGCAACCGCAGACCGCGTTCCCTGGGAACGAAACTTATACGGGGCTCGGTTCCAGCAGCAAGGCCATTCCGATACCGCAGCGCTTTCCGGATGACTTCGGCCAGTGGGGACCGCGCGTCGGGCTGGCGTGGAACGTGGGCGGAACAAAAAATCCAACGATTGTGCGCGGGGCGTGGGGATACTACTACGCTGTAATACCGACTATCTTTGTGCCCACGGGCGGCGGCGGGAAGACTACCGGGCTGTTTTGCTTCTTCGATTCCGCTTGCTTGCCAACTCCTGGCTTTCCATATCTGTTCCCAAGCTCAACTTCGTTGAATATCAACCAGCTTTGCAACACACCAGACCCCGTCAACGGGATCGTATACGGATGCCCAGGCCCCAATCTCGTGGATCCTGAGTTTAGGAATCCGCGCGTTTCAAGCCTGACGGGCAGCCTGGAGCAAACATTTGCGGGTAGCTGGACATTGACTGGCACGTTTGCATGGGTTAATTCGCAGCATCTCCGAACCGGCGGATACGGATCGGAAGAAGCGTGGTATCGGAACTTCACGCCGTGCGGCGGACCCGGACAACCGCCCGCGCTCGACCAGTTTGGCCGAACGATTATTTGCGGGCTTCTAGACCCGACGCTCGCGTCTGACACGAACACGACCGCCAGCTACGCGCACGGCAACTACGAGTCGGTCGTTATCAACATCACGAAGCGCTTCGCGAGCCACTACCAACTGTTCGCGAACTACATTTGGTCGAACAACAAGGATAACGGTGCGAGCGAACGCGACACCGATACATACTTCGGACAGCAGGACCCGTTCAACATCAACCTCGATTACGGCCGAAACAGCCTGGATATCCGGTCGCAAATCAAGGGCGGCGGCGTGGTTGATTTGCCGTGGGGCTTCTTGCTCAGCTCGACGATCATCTACCACACGGGCGTGCCATTTCCGCTCTACGTGGACATTGACGTGAACGGAGACGGCGTGGCCAATTCCGGTTATTCGCACAACAACGATCGGCCAAGCGTGCAAATCGGGAGCGGCAAGCCTTACCTGCTCGGCCGGTATCCGTTCGATCAACCAAGCTACGCGCAGTGGGACGCGCGGTTGGCAAAGGATATCAAGCTCGGCGAGAAATATAGGGTGCAGCTATCGGGTGACTTCTACAACCTGACCAACCACGCCAATCTGTATTCGAACCCGGACACCAATGGAACAATTTCGTACTCGACGGCGGGAAATTGCACGCCGTGGACTACGTTGTTTCCGGGATCGCCGGCGCTTGGTTATAGTTGCTCTCCGCTGACATCGCTCTCGCTGCCGTATCTCCAGTCGATTTCGCCGACTGGCTCGACGTACCGGCAGATCACGCAAGTGGCGCCGGGCAGCACGCCGTTCGCATTCCAAGCAGGGGTCAAGTTCATCTTCTAATGACCTTTGAGGCTAACGGACGCAGGCGGTTTCTTCAGGGACTCGGAAGTTCTATGATGTTGGCGGCGGCCGGAGGCGAGGGCCTCCGGCACGCCGCAGCGTCGTCCTCGTTTTCAGCTTCTGCGTCGGCGGAAAGCACACCATTGCGTTGGCCTAAACCCATCGGCAGCCCCGTACTCGACAGCCTACGGCCCGTCATCGAGCATTCGCGAGACGTGCGGACGGACGTGGACAAGATCGTAGAAGTCGCGGACTGGATGGCATACGAAGATTTGCCAATGCCCGACTACGCTGAACCGCTCGACATCGGCAGCGATCCGGACAAGCAGATCGATTTCATCATGGTGACGGATTCGATCGATACGGCGTTCACGGATTTCTCTAACCACGTGAAGTTCCAGGTTGATTACATGGGGCAACACTGGTCGGATTCCGAAGCCGAGTTCGCCTGCTTGAGGCGGGCGATGGAAGAAGGAATTCCCATTCTCGATGGACGATACCTCGCGAAGATCAGCCGGGAGGACCTGAATAAGATTTTTGCGGGAAATATCGAGATGCCGATGCTCGATGAAAAGCTGGCGGTGCTCCATGAAGTGGGAGGTGTGCTGGCCGCGAAGTACGACGGGCGATTTTCGAACTTCGTTCACTCCTGCTCGCCGAAGCTCTACGACAACGGCAACGGGCTGATCGACCGAATGGTGAAGGAATTTCCGCGATTCAACGACGTCAGCATGTACGACGGGCATGAGATCAAGTTCTACAAGCTGGCGCAGTTGGGCCTCTGGATGCTCTACCGGCAAATTCGAAAAGGCGGGTTCCGGCTGGAAGATCCCGAGAAAATGACGGCGTTTGCGGATTACATCGTTCCCGCGGCATTGCGGATTCTCGGAATTCTGAAGTACTCGCCGGCGCTCGAGCACACGATCAACACGTACCAATTGATTCCGCGGGACAGCACGCAGGAAATCGAGATTCGCGCGCACCTGCTTTACGCGACCGCGCTGTTGCGCGAAGAAGTGAACAAGATTCGTCCGCCTGAGTTGCAGATTATTATTCCTCAAATTGACGCCAGGCTCTGGCTGCCGTATCACACGACTTTCTGGCCGCACCATTTGACGCGAACGATTATGTATTAAGTATTGACCGGAGTATCGGAGTCTCCTTCCGAAAGGCCCTTCAGATGAAAATTAGATTTAGGATTGCTCGCAGGATTCGCTTGTCCGCGATTTTCGCAACAATGTTTAGCGCAATGCTTATCGCGCTGCTGGCAGCAGTGTTTACGGCACCGTTCGCCGGGACTGCTGTGGCGCAAACGAAACGCAAAGTGATTATCGACCAGGATTGCGCCGGGCCTGGCGGGACCGATATGCAGGCGGTGCTGACGATTGTGAATTCGCCAGAGACTGACGTTCTTGGCGTCACCGTGCTTACCGGCGATGCTTGGCGCGATGAAGAAGTGCTGCACGCACTACGGCTGCTCGAGATTGTCGGCAGGACGGATATTCCGGTGGTTCCTGGCGCCGTGTTCCCGCTCGTGAACACAAAAGAGGAGATGGCGCGCTGGGAAAATATCTACGGCAAGATTATTTATCAGGGAGCCTGGAATTGGGGCAAGCCGGTACATGGCCCGTACGAAATTCCGCCGATGCCGGAAGGCAAGCCGACGACGAAGGCAATCGAAGAAGATGCTGCGCACTTTTTGATTCGGATGGTGCGGAAATATCCGCACCAGGTGACGATTTACGCGGCGGGGCCGATGACGAATCTGGCGCTGGCGATGAATCTCGATCCGGAATTTGCGTCGCTCGCGAAAGAGCTGATTGTGATGGGCGGGGGCATCGCGCCGGAGACGAACGATCCGGAATTCGTGGTGACGCCGCGGCGCGAATTTAATTTCTGGATTGATGCCGAGGCGACCAGGCGCGTGTTTCGCGCGCCGTGGCCGCGGATTGTGGTTACGACCGTGGATATTTCGGTGAAGACGAAGATGAGCAAGGAGATGATCGCGCAGATCGCGGCGGGGACTTCGCCATCGGCAAAATACATCGCCAAGTATGCCGAGGAAGGCTATCTCTGGGACGAATTGGCGGCGGCGGCGTGGCTTGATCCATCGATGATTACGAAATCAGTGAAGCTTTATATGGATGTTTCGATTGATCATGGGGCGTCGTATGGCGACACGATGGTTTGGGTGCCGGGGCAGCAGCCTGGGCTTGGCGAGCAGCTTGTTGAGGTTCAGGAGGATTTGGATCTCGCGAAATTTTATAGAGAATTTATTGCGCTGATGACGGCTGAGACGCCAGGAGCGCATGCGGCGGTGGGGGCGAGTGCTGGTGCGGGTGTGAGCGTTGGCGCGGATGTGCGCGTGGATGACGGTTCTGGAAATTTTGCGAAGGTTCAGGGCGACGGGGCGGCGGTCGAGAGTGACGCGAGTGCGCGGCGGTAGTCGGCGTCGTCGGGGGAGAGTTCGATGGCTTTCTTGTAGGCGGCTCTGGCGCGCTCGGGATCGTTTTTCTGCTGGTAGATGGCGCCGATTTCGAAGTAGGCGTCGGATTCTTTTGGATTGACGAGAGTGGCGCGCTGGAAATTGGAGAGCGCTTCGTCGAGCTTGCCCTGTTTGTCGAAAATTTTGCCCTGGACGTAGAGGAAATCGGGCTGATAGGGCGAGAGCTCGAGAGCGCGGGTGATTGCGTCGCTGGCCTTTTCGATGTCGCCGGCGGAATAGTAGAGCTTGGCGAGTTGCGAGTATGCGGCATCGTAGTCCGGATATTTTTCGAGCGCTTGCTGGAGGAGAGCAAGTGCGCCGGGAAAATCGTTTTGCAGAGCGCGGTCGTTGGCTTGATGGACGAGATGCAGCGCTTGATTTTGATTTTCTTTCGACGAGCGGAGAGCTTTCGAGGCCGATTCGAATGCGGCGAGAGTTTTTTCGGCTTCGTCCGCTTGGCCCGCGCAGCGATATGCGCGTGCGAGGATGAAAAGAGTTTCGGAATCGCCGGGCTGAGCGGCGGCGAGCGGTTTTAGGATGTCGGCGGCGCGGGTGCAAAGGGTGTGCGCATCGGCGCTTTTGGCGCTCTCTGAAACGCGCAGCAGGATTTTGCCGAGGATGGCGCGGCCGCGGATATTTTGCGGCTGCAGCGCGAGCACTTTTTCGGCTTCGGGAAGCGCGCGGTCGTCCTGATTGCGGTCGTCGTAGATTTGCGCGCGGAGAAAATGCGCGAGAGCGTCATTCGGATCATGGGCGAGCAATTTTGAAAGCTGTGCGAGCGCGGCGGCGGCTTCGCCTTTTGATTTGTAGGCGAGCGCGAGGCGGTCGCGCGTTTCGTTGTTTGCGGGATCGAGCGCGAGTGCGGCTGAGAGATGCTTGATCGCTGCCTCGTATGTTTGCAGCTCGATATCGAGATCGCCGAGGACGGCGAGCGGCGCGGCGAGCTTGGGATGCTCGCGGGCGGAGAGTTCGAGAAGGCCGCGGGCTGCGTCGTTATTGTGGACGGCGCGATATGCCTCGGCGAGATCGATTTCCGCGGCGCTGTTGCGCGGCGAGATTTCAAGCGCGGCTTCGTAGCTGGCGATGGCATCGGTGGGGCGGCCAGCCTTTGCGAGCGCGAGGCCAAGCGAGATGCGCAAGTTTGCGTCGTGCGGCGCTAACGCTGCGGCTTTTTCATACGCGGCGGCGGATTCGTTCCAGTGGCCGTGCGCGAATTCGGATTGAGCTTGCTCCGCCATCACGCGCGCATTTTCAGGAAGCTGCTGCGCGGCGCAAAAAGATGCGGCTGGAAATAGGAAGAAGTACAATGCGGCGAAGGTTTGTATACAAATGATATCGTGCGCCAGATTGCGCCAGAAAGCCGCTGGCCTGCCACTATAATGCAAAGGCATCCGCGAATTATAGCATCCGATATTGTTTGGATATTTTGCGCGGCGATCGATTTCGCGCGGGTGACCGGGGGTTTTCGCTTGACTCGCGCGGTGCCGGGAATTATAAGCAGCGCCTGCCGGAAATGATTTCGAACGAGCATTCGAACGGCCGTCTCAATGCGCCTCAACGCGAAGGGATGGGCATAAACTCCAAGGGGGTATTTCCATCCGTGGGCCTCAAAACCAGCTTGAAAATAATTTGCACGATCGCGCTTGGCCTGATTTTTGTCTTCCCTGCCGCCGCGCAGAATAAAAGAAAAGTAATTCTCGATCAGGATGCGCGCGGACCGGCAACAACGGACCAGCAGTCCATGTTGATGTTCATCCAGTCGCCCGAAGTGGAGACACTCGGCATTACGGTGGTGAGCGGCGATATGTGGCGCGATGAAGAAGTGGCGCACACGCTGCGCATGCTTGAAATTGTCGGGCGCACGGATATTCCGGTGCTGCCCGGCGCAGTGTACCCGCTGATCAACCGGATGGATTTTATCGAGAGGTGGGAAAAATTGTACGGCACCGTGCATTATCAGGGCGCATGGAACGGGCATCGCCCGGGGATGAATCTGGGCGAAGGATTGCGTGGGAGATGGCACGAGCCGTTCGTCGTGCCGGACATCGTCGAGGGCAATCCCACGACGAAAGCGTCCGAAGAAGACGCGGCGCATTTCATTATCCGCATGGTGCACAAATATCCGCACCAAGTGACGATCTACGCGGGCGGGCCGCTTACGAATATTGCGCAAGCCATCAGCCTCGATCCGAACGTTCCCGATCTTGCGCAGGAACTTGTGATCATGGGCGGGAGCGTTGCGCCGGTGGTTCCGATCGAGTGGAGGACGGAAAATCGCAGGGAATTTAATTTCTGGTGGGACCCGGAAGCGGTGCACATCACGCTGACTTCGCCGTGGCATAAAATCACGATCACCACGGTAGACATTTCGATCAAGACGCGAATGACAAAAGAGCTCATCGCCGAACTGGCAAAATCAACGAGCGCCGCATCGCAATACGTGGCGAAATACGCGGACGTGGAATATATGTGGGATGAACTAGCGGCGGCGGGCTGGCTCGATCCGAGCGTCATCACCAAGGAAGACCAGCTTTACATGGACATTAACATTGATCATGGAGCGGGCTACGGGAACGTGATTGTGTGGACTGCTGACTTGCACCCAGGACTTGGCGAGCAGCTGGTGCATTTGCCGGCTGAGCTGAACCGCGAAAAATTCGAGAAAATGTTTATTGAACTGATGGCTCGGCCCACGCCCGGCGCGCATCCGGCGGGTAATTCCAAATAAGGGTCCAAATAAGGGTCCAAATGAGAGTCCAAGCGAAGGTCCAAGTGAGGGGCTAATGGCACAGAGCCGAAATGTTGACGTGGTGGGAATCGGAAGCTGCACGGTGGATTATTTCGCGATTGTGCCGCGACTTCTCGGGCCGGAAGAAAAAATCAACGCCGAGCGGCTCGAAGTTCACGCGGGCGGAGTGACGGCGAACAATTTGACGCAGGTAGCGCGGCTCGGGGCGCCGGCTGGCTGGCTCGGATTAATCGGCGACGACGACAACGGCCGAATTATTCAGGAAGCGTTCAGGGCCGACAGCATGGACCTCGGCGGAATTGAAATCGTGAATGGCGAGCGATCGTCGCTGACGTGGATTCCGGTAGATGCAGCTGGCGAGCGCTGCATTTACATGTTTCCGAACGTCACCGGCAAGATTACGGCGCATCAGGTGAACGGCCGTTTCGCACAGCACATTCAGAAGGCGAAGCATTTTCACACCGAAGCGTCGCAACTTCCGATCGTGCCCGTCCGCGAGGCGATGAAGGTGGCGCAGGCGGCCGGTGTGCGCGTTGTATTCGATCTCGATGTGGCGCCGAGCTTTTTTGCGCAGTCGAATTTAGGATCAGAGCAAGAATTGTCCGCCGCGTTGCAGCTCGTGGACGTCTTGAAACCGTGCAAAGCAGCTGCGCGCGAGCTGACGGGTGCAGCGGACTTCGAACATATGGCAACCGGTCTGCTGAAGCTGGGGCCAAAACTTGTCGCGATCACCATGGGTGGAGAGGGTTGCTTAATCGCGTCGGCGGATAAAATGGTCCACGTTCCGGCGTTCAGGCCGAATGTGGTGGACACCACCGGCGCGGGCGACGCGTTCATGGGCGGGCTTTCGTACGCGCTGCTTCAGGGATGGGATCACGCGCGCGCGGGACTTTTTGCCAACGCGTGCGCCGCGCTTGTCTGCACAAAGGTTGGCGCGCGGGCGATGGCGAAGCGCGATGAAGTTTTGGCGTTCATTAAGGCGAAAAGTCCGGCGGGAGCTCCGGCGTTTTAGAGATCGCTTCCGAAAAAGCAGCAAGCACGAATCCGCAGGCAACCGAATCGAAAGGACGGAGCGATGTATACACCGCCGAATTTCACGATCGCGCTGGTCATGATGGTCGCGACAGCCTTCTGCTGGGGCTCGTGGGCCAACACTTATAAAGGCGTCAAGAATTTTCGCTTTGAACTTTTTTATTGGGACTATGCGATCGGCATTTTCGTCATTTCGCTCATCCTTGGGTTGACGATGGGCAACACCGGAACGGACGCATCGAATTTCTGGACGAACGTGCGTGCCGCGGATAATTCGAACATCGGCTATGCGATGATCGCGGGCGCGATTTTTAATCTGGCGAACCTTCTGTTGGTCGCGGGAATTGACATCGCGGGACTCTCGATCGCGTTTCCCGTCTCGATCGGAATCGCACTCGTGGTCGGAGTGGTGCTCACATATCTTCGCGAGCCGAAGGGCAGCGCGCTGATGTTGGGGGCCGGGGTGCTCTGCGCGATCGTGGCGGTCATCATGGATGGAAAGGCTTACGGGCAACTGCCGGTGGCGAATCGCGCGATTTCACGGAAGAGCATTACGATTTGCATCGTTTCCGGCGTGTTGATGGGACTGTGGTCGCCGATTTCGACGCATGCGATGCGCACGGGAAACAGTCTCGGGCCTTACAGCCTCGCGGTGTTTTTCACGCTCGGCGCGCTGCTCTCCTGCTTCATCTGGAATATTTATTTCATGAAGCATCCGCTTGTGGGAGAGCCGGTGGCGTTCAGCGGATTTTTCAAGGCGCCGGCGAGCGCGCATTTGCTTGGCCTGCTCGGCGGATTCATTTGGGGAATCGGCACGGTGTTCAGTCTCGTGGCGGGCAATTCGATTGGTTTTGCGATTGCGTACGCGATCGGGCAATCCGCGCCGATGGTGGCGGCGCTCTGGGGCGTGCTCGTGTGGAAGGAGTTCGCGGGAGCGAACAAGCAGGCGCGCGCGTATCTGGCGCTGATGTTTGCGTTTTATGCGGTCGCGATCTTGCTTGTGGCGCGCGCGCACAACGGCGGATAGGTCAGATCCGCGGTAGTGGATTCATATTATTGACTCGCTTCCAACCCCGGGAGAGACTCGCCCGGGATAAATATCTTCAGATTGGTTTGTATTGACTCGACTTGGTGTGCCGGTGTGTTTGACCTGAAATGAACCGACTCCGCATTTTTCTGTTGTCTTCCCTCTTCCTTAGTGCCGCGTATCTTTTTTCATGGCCAACGGCGACGATCATTTATGAAGGAGCGGTTGCCTTTCATCTGGCCGCGGGCGTTTTCTTCGCATTCGTGGCTCTGCCGTTTATTCTGAGACAAATTCGGAACGGCGGTGCGGCCGAGCGAATCGCGTGGCTCCTGCTGCTTGCCGGAACGGCGCTTGGAATCGTTCTGATATTTACCGGCGCGCCTCGCAGCATGAAATGGCTGCTTTATTCTCATATCGGCGCATGCATGGCGGGCGGCGCGGTTCTCGCGGCGGCGTGGGCGGGCAAGCGTGGATGGCTCTTCACTACCGCGGCGAGCGCAGCGCCGCGTTACGCGCTGGCCATTTTACTCGCCGCCGGAATTGCAGGAGGCGCGTGGTGGCTGCGCACGGTCCCATGGGAGCGCGCCAATCGCATCGAGAATCCGAAAATTTCTCCCGCCAGCATGGACAACGAGGGCGACGGGCCGGGCGGGCCGTTCTTCCCGAGTTCGGCACAAACTCCCGGGCAAAAGAAAATCGCCAAAGAATACTTCATGGAGTCGCAAACGTGCGAGCGCTGCCACCAGGACATTTACAAGCAGTGGAAAAGTTCGGCGCATCACTTTTCATCGTTCAACAATCAGTGGTATCGCAAGAGCATCGAGTACATGCAGGACGTGCGCGGGATACAGGCGTCGAAATGGTGCGCGGGCTGCCACGATCCGGCGCTGCTCTTCAGCGGCGAGTTCGACCGGCCAATCCGCGAAGTGGAGATGACGCCGGAAGGACAAGCCGGCCTCGGCTGCATGATGTGCCACTCGATTACGAACGTGCGAAGCACGATGGGCCAGGGAAATTATTTGGTCGAAGTTCCCGCGCTGCACGATCTGGCCACAAGCGATAACCCAGTCGTGCGGCGGCTGCACGATCTTCTTGTCGGGCTGAATCCGGAACCGCACCGGCGCACGTTTTTGAAGCCGTTCATGCGCAACGACACGCCCGATTTCTGCTCGGTCTGTCACAAAGTGCATCTCGATATACCGGTGAATCACTATCGCTGGATTCGCGGGTTCAACGATTATGACAACTGGCAGGCCAGCGGCGTTTCGGGATTCGGCGCGCGCTCCTTTTACTATCCGCCGAAACCGCAAACCTGCGCGGATTGCCACATGCCCATGGCTCCGGGGAAAGATACGGCGGCGGGGCCGAAGTCAGTTCATACGCACAGCTTTTTCGCGGCGAATACTGCTGTGCCTTTTGCGAATCAAGATGAGGCGCAGCTTCAAGGCACGGAGAAATTCCTGAAGTCGAAAGCGGTCAGCGTGGATATTTTCGCCATCGCCCCGGAAAACGGCGGGTTAAAACCGAGCGCGGCTGCGGTGTCACCAATGCAGCCGGGGCTTTCAACGACATTTGCAGTAGGCGAGGAAGCGGAAACCGAACCGTTGTCCGGCAACGAAGCGCTTGTGGAAGAGGCCGGCGGGCGTGGCGTCGCAATTACCGCGCCGCTCAATCGTGTGAACGCGGAAGTTCGGCGCGGCGATACGGAGCGCGTGGACGTTGTGGTGCGGACGCGGCTTGTGGGTCATTTCTTTCCTGGCGGGACGGTGGATGCTTTCGATTGCTGGCTGGAACTTTCGGCGACGGATGAAAATGGCAAAGTGATTTTCTGGAGCGGGCTGGCCGGGGAGAATGGCCGCGGGCCTGTCGAGCCAGGAGCTCATTTTTACCATTCAGTGCTGATTGACGAGCACGGACATCCGATTAACAAGCGCAACGCGTGGGCCGCGCGGGCGACGGTCTATGTGCATCTCATTCCGCCGGGCGCCGCGGATACGGTTCATTACCGGCTGAAAATACCGGCGGACGCGGGCTCGCGCATCGAATTGCACGCCAAATTGAACTATCGCAAGTTTTCGTGGATCAACACGCAGTTTTCATTCGGCGGCGTGCGCGATCCGAACGAAGCGAAGCCGGATGTGACGTCGGATTACGACGACGGGCATTGGATTTATAACGGAGATACGTCCGGGGTCTCGGGAGAAATCAAGTCGATTCCGAATGTGCCGATCGTGACGCTCGCGGAAGACAAAGTTGAACTTCACATCCTGCCTGCGAGCGCACCGGAACCGCAGATGCAAGTTCATCTCGATGCGTCGGACTGGACGCGCTGGAACGATTACGGCATTGGATTGCTGTTGCAAGGCGATCTGAAGGGCGCGGTGAATGCGTTTCAAAAGATCACGCAGGTGGCGCCGCAGAATCCGGACGGGTGGGTGAATATCGCGCGGGCGCGATTCCAGGAAGGCAATTTGACTGCGGCGAAAGCGGCGGACGAGAAGGCGCTGGCCATTGCGCCCTCACTCGCGCGAGCGAATTTCTTCTACGCGAGAATACTGCGGAATCAGGGCAAGTACGATGAAGCGGCCGGTCATTTGCGGATTGTGCTGGCGCAATATCCGCGCGACCGCGTGGTGCACGATGAAATGGGGCGAATTTTATTTCTCCAGCGGCGCTACACCGATGCGATTCACGAATTCGAAGCGACGCTTTCGATTGACCCCGAAGACCTCGAGGCCAATTACAATTTAATGCTGTGCCACACCGGAATCGGAGAGACAGATCGAGCGGCGGAATTCCAGAAGCGCTATATGCGATTCAAGGCGGATGAATCGGCGCAAACGCTCACGGGGCCGTATTTGCGCACGCATCCGGAGGACAATAACGAGCGGCAGGCGATTCATGAGCATGTGTCCGTTTCGGCTGAGATGTTGCGAGCCGCTCAGGCACAGAGTAGCGCGCCGGTTCATGGGGGTTCTGATTGACATTTAGATTGACTCGGGACTTCCGCGTGCCGACATGCTTATTGCTTCTCATTCTAGTAATTCCAGCGGTCGCTTTCACTGCACGATCTCAATCTGGCGGCAAAGCGCCTACGGCGTCTTCGATTCACTTTGAAGACATCACTCGAGCGGCGGGAATTCATTTCACGCACAACAACGGCGCGTACGGAAAGAAATTTCTGCCGGAGGCGATGGGCTCCGGCGTGGCGTTTCTCGATTACGACAACGACGGCTGGCAAGACATTCTCTTCGTAAACAGCGCCGATTGGCCAGAGCATCACAATCACGCGTCGCATCCCGCGCTTTATCACAACAATCACGACGGAACCTTTACCGACGTGACGGCGAAAGCTGGCTTGGCGGTCGAGATGTTTGGAATGGGCGTGGCGATCGGCGATTACAACAACGATGGCTGCGACGATATTTTCATCACCGCGCTCGGTCAGAATCATCTCTTCCGCAACAATTGCAACGGCACGTTTACCGACGTGACGAGACAGGCCGGCCTTTGGGGACCGAACGATTTCAGCACGAGCGCGGCGTGGGTGGATTACGACCGCGACGGCAAACTCGATCTGGTGGTCGCGAATTACGTGCAGTGGTCGGAGCCGAACGATATTTACTGCACGATTGACGGCAAGACGAAATCATATTGCACGCCGGAAGCTTACAAGGGTGCGTCGGTGCGGCTTTGGCACAATCGCGGAGACGGAACGTTTGAGGACGTTACGAAAAAAGCGGGACTCGGCGATGCGACATCGAAGTCGCTGGGCGTTGCGATCCTCGATGCGAATCAGGATGGCTGGCCGGACATCGCCTTCAGCAACGACACGCAACCGAACAAACTTTACATCAACAACGGCAACGGCACGTTCACGGAGAAGGGTGTCGCCGCGGGAATCGGGTTCAATGAGGATGGCGTGGCGCGCGCGGGCATGGGCATCGATGCGGCCGATTACGATCACATCGGATATCCGAGCCTGCTGATTACGAATTTTTCGAATCAGATGGCTGCGCTCTATCACAACGAACGAAATGGCTTGTTCGTAGACGAAGCTGCGCCGACGGGGATTGGGCGCGCGAGCCTGCTGACGCTTGGCTTCGGCTGCTTTTTCTTCGATTACGATCTCGACGGCTGGCTCGACATTTTTCTCAACAATGGGCACATCGAGGATGGCATCGAGAGAATTCAGAATCGCGTGCGTTACGCCGAGCCGCCGCATTTGTTCCGTAATCCCGGCAATGGGAAATTTGAGGAAGTGACGACGTCGATGGGCGCGCAATTCGCGGCGCCGCGCGTGGCGCGTGGAGCGGCGTACGGCGACATTGATAACGACGGCGCGCCCGACATTGCGATCTCGACGAACGGCGGCGCGGCGTTTCTCTTCCATAATGTGGGCGCAACGAATCACCGGCTGCGCATCAAGCTTGTGGGAACGAGTTCGAACCGCGATGGAATCGGCGCGGTCGTGAAGCTGGCTGCCGGCTCCGACACGCAGAGCGAGATGTTGCGAAGCGGATCGAGCTATCTCTCCTCGAGCGAGCTTGTGCTAACCTTTGGCCTCGGCGCGCACGAGAAAGCGGATACGATTGAAGTGCGCTGGCCGAGCGGCAAGAGCGACAGAATGACTAATGTGCATGCCGATCAGATCATCACCATCAAAGAAGGCGCCGGCCAATCCGCGGCGCAACCCCTGCGAAGGAAATAGGAATGCTCAATAAAAGTCGGCTGTTGTGGCTGGCGCTTGCGGCCGGCACGGCGGGATTGTTTGCATCGCCGTGGCTTCTGCCGCGCGAACATGCAGCTGAGCTCGCGCAGTCGTCTGCGAGCGGGAAGGCGAAAACTCTTGAAGCGTTGCGGCTGAACAATCTCGGCATCGCCTATATGGACCAGCAGCGGCCGCAGGATGGGCTGAAGTGCTTTGAGGAGGCCTCTGCCGCGGATCCGAAGAATTACGTGCCGCGATTAAATCAGGGTATTGCGCTGCTGAATATGCAGCGCTCGGATGATGCGCGCGCGATTTTGACTGAAGCAGCAAAATCGCAACCGGGCGATGCGCACACTTGGTACAACCTCGGGCTTTTGGAGAAATCGATCGGAAATGCCGAAGTGGCGGTGGCGAATTTCGAGAAGGTTGCGGCGATTGATCCGGACGATGCCGACACGCACTATTTTATCGGCCTGCTGAATTCCCAACTCCACGAATACGCCAAGGCGATCGCCGAATTTCAAAAGGCGATCGAAATCAATCCATTTCATCTGTCGGCAGAATTCGGAATGGCGCAGGCATACCAGCGCAGCGGCGACACGGCGAGCGCAAAAATTCATCTCGAGCGCTTCCAGCGGCTCAACGCCAGCAAGCTCGGCGCGCCGATGAGCTTGATTTATGGCGAACAAGGCAAATATTCGCTGGCTGAGAGCATTGTTTCACCGGCGATGGCGGTCGCTGCAGCGATTCCGGTTCATTTCGAAGCCGCTAATCAGGCAGCGGGGCTGCCGGCTTCGAGTAGCGCAGGCTCTGCGCCGAACACGGCGGCCGACTCCGCCGAATGTGTTTTCGATTTCGATGGCAATGGGCAGCCTGACATTTTTCTAACGAATGCGACGGGCGATGGGCAGTCCGCGTTTTATCGCAATGACGGCAAGGGCCAGTTCAAGGATGTGACGAAGAGCGTTGGGCTTGCGATGTCGGGCGCTGTAAATTGCGCCGCGGGCGACTACGACAACGATGGGCACGCCGATCTCGCCATCGGGTTCAACGGGCACATCGCGCTCTATCGAAATCAGGGCGACGGTACGTTTCGCGACGTCACGGAGACGGCGGGAATTCATTCGACGATTTCGGCCCGCGGAATGACGTTTGTGGACTACGACCACGACGGCGATTTGGATCTTTACGTGACGAGCGCTCCGACGCAACGTGCGCCATCCGACGCGCCCACGAAACGGAGCGAGCTGTGGCGCAATGACGGGAATGGCACGTTTACGAATTGGAGCGCGGAATCGGGGCTTGGGATCGCGGCGAGCGGCGTCACCGTGAGCGACATCAACAACGATCGCGCGATTGATTTCGTTGAGACGAGCCCGTCCAATCCGCCGTCGGTGCTCTTAAATCCTCGCGAAGGCCAATTCAAAGCGAGCCAGCCGTGGGGCAGTGGAATGCCTGCCGCGAGCAATGGCGTTGCCGTCCTTGATTTCGACAAGGATGGCTGGATGGATGTCGCGTTCACACATCCTTCTGCGCCCGCTGTCACGCTCTGGCGCAACATGAACGGAAAGCGATTCGAGCCAGTCGCTCTGCCGAAGCTCGATTGGACGCAAGCGTGGGGTGTGGCCGCGATTGATTACGACAACGACGGCTGGATTGATCTCGTCGCTGTCGGCGAAGACGCATCGGGCGGAAAGATCGCGCTGATTCGCAATGAAGGACCGGCGGGATTTCGAAATGTGACGAAAGAAGTCGGGCTCGACAAAATTGCGCTCTCGCATCCTCGTGCGGTAGTTCCCTTCGACTACGACGGCGATGGTGGCATGGACTTGCTGATTACGCAAATGAATGCCGCGCCAGTGCTGCTGCAAAATACTGGCGGCAACAAAAATCATTGGCTGCGATTGTCGCTCCAAGGCACAAACGACAACAAAAGCGCGATCGGCACGAAGGTGGAAGTGTTCGCCGGCGCGATGCGGCAGAAATTTGAAGTGATTGGCGCGTCGGGATATCTCAGCCAGGGGCCCGCAGAGATTCACGCGGGCCTTGGCGCGGAGACAGAAGCCGATGTGGTTCGGCTGCTTTGGCCGACGGGCGTGCTGCAGGATGAAATTCACGTTGCCGGCGGATCGCGCAAGGAAATCACAGAGATCGATCGCCGCGGCAGCTCGTGCCCGATCGTTTTTGTATGGAACGGCAGCCGCTACGAATTTCTCGCCGACATGATCGGGCCGGGAATTGTGGGCCATTGGATCGCACCGGGCCAGCGCGACGTGCCGGATCC
>Ga0182018_10000959_pt1 | contig 35073 bp, 28 predicted proteins | sample 812P2MmetaG_FD_120490 | JGI IMG/M metagenome (GOLD analysis project Ga0182018, IMG submission 120490) | Permafrost microbial communities from Stordalen Mire, Sweden - 812P2M metaG | ecosystem: Environmental > Terrestrial > Soil > Wetlands > Permafrost | place: Sweden: Stordalen | collected...
GATGCCCATCGAGAACACGGCGGAGAGAACTGCGCTGAGGGCGGGCCGAAACATACGCGACTCTTACTATATGAAAATGCCCGGCCCAGCGCCACTAGCGCTGAGCCGCGCAGATTGTAGGACTCCCGAAAACCGCTTGCTCACGCGCGCGGCTCGGTATGAGGAGGCGTTACCGAGCCGCGACCGTGAGGGAGCGGTCCAATTCTAAAACACGTACTTCAATCCAAGTTGCAAATTGCGAGCGCCTTGCGAGGTATTGACGACGCCCGCTCCCGAGCCGCCGAAGATATCGGCGGAGTATCCGATCACATCCAGAACCGGAGTATTGAAGGCGTTAATAGCCTCCGCCCGGAACTCGACGCGCTGCCCCTCGCGAATGACGAAGTTCTTCGCGATGCTGAAATCGATCTGCTTGATTCCAGGGCCGCGTTCCGTGCCCACACCGCAATTGCCGAAGTGGCCGGCCGGCGGGTTGGACATATTCGCGGTGCTGAACCACACATAGCCGCCTCCGTTAGCCGCCGAGTTCTCGGCGAACGGAGTGGCGATCGCCGGCCCGTTGCAGCTCGGCCGGGGATCGAACGAACCCGTGCCGGGGTCGCCGCCCCAGTCCTGCATGGTAATCGGGAATCCGCCGTGCACGGTAAAGACGGCGTTCACATCCCACCCGCCGAGGACCGCATCGAGAATCGGGCTGGCGTCCTTGCCCATGGCGCGGCCCTTGCCGAAGGGCAACTGGTAAGTGACGTAGCCGTTGAATACGCTGGTCACGTCGTGGTCGCAGACGCCGTAATCCGCGTTCATGTTATAGGTGTCCTGCGGGAAGCTGATGTCGTTGCTGGCCTGGCTGGCCGCGTTGTCTCCATACCGCCCGTAGTAACCGTTGTTATTGGTCAGGCACTTGGACCAGGTGTAATTCGCCTGAAACGACAGGCCCTTGCTGAACCGTTGCTGGAATGCCACCTGCAAAGCGTTGTAATTCGCCTGGCCGGTAGTCAGATTGAGCCTTACCTGACCCGTACCGTCGGCAACCAGTGCCGGATTCCCGGCGAGGAACGGACTGGGCAACACCGTGCCCGACGAGGTAAGTTGCCCCTGGGCGGCGTTGACGATAGTCGCCAGGTGGTCGTTATGCTGTCCCACATAGGCGGCTTGTAAGGTGGTGGCGTTGCCGAACTGCCGTTGAACCGAGAAGTTCCACTGGTTCGATACCGCGGGACGGTAGTTGGTATCCGTCAGATGGACGCGAACACCGCCGAAGCATGCCTTGGGAGCGGAAGTCACGTTCTGTAACGTGCAACCAGCCGTGTTGCCGAGGCCTGCGAAACCCTGATCGAGAGTAACCAGATTCGCGGGGATGCCGTTCGTGCCATCCCAATTGCCCGACAGGTCGGCGTTCCAGGGAGCGTTGGTCGCCAACCGATTGTACTCGCCGGTCCCTTCCTGGAAGCTGGAGCGGCTGAACGCGGCGCGAATCACCGTGTTGTGAATCGGACTCCAGGCCAGGCCGAGGCGCGGCAGGAAATTAGCGATGCCGTTGTACTCGTTGTACATGGCGCGGCTCTCACCATTCACTCCCGCGAGCTGGATCTGGCCCGTGAGTTCCTGGATGTTGGTCTCGCGATTGCCGATTTCGTAAATCGGTGTGAAGAGCTGCCACCGCAAGCCGAAATTGACCGTCAGCTTCGGAGCGATTTTCCAGTCGTCCTGGACATACGCACCCGCGGCGCTATTGCGCTGTCCCACGGTGGAGCCGAATCCGGTGCCGATTCCCATATAAGAGGGAAGGCCGAGAACGAAGTCGGTTTCCGCATTTCCGGTGTAAGTTCCATTGAAACCGATCTGGCCTGCGCCGCCATCGGCCACCACCGACGGAAGGTAATCGTTGCGGTAACGGATGAACTGGAATCCGAATTTCAAATTGTGTGCGCCGTGCGTCCAGAGCGCCGTATCTTCGAACAGGATGGAGGTCTGGTGGAAGATCTCCGGGGCATCCACCGTTCCAAAAGCGAACGGACCGTTGACGGTGCCGCCGAGCGGCGCACCGGAGAAGGAGAAGCCCGGCAGAAAGTGAGTCGGCTCGCCGGGCACCAGCGCGCCCAGGTTCGTCGAGGTACCGGGCTGAATATTCCCTTCCGCGGGGAAGTAGTTCACGCCGACGCGGAATTCGTTGATGACGGTGGGCTTCAAGGTCTTCGTGTAGTTAATGACGCCGTTCCAGAGTGGGAGGCTTTCGTTGCCGTTGGTGCTGTAGAGAATGGGCTGGCTGTTGACGAACTGCTGCACGACGCTCTGTTGGGAGTAGCGAACGGAGACGCGGTCTTTGTCGCTCGGCACCCAGTCGATCTTGGCGTCGCCTTGGTCGCCGTTGGTGAAATCGTGCTCGGCGTTGGGCACATTGTTGACCAGGCCGCCGGCCGTCGGTTGCGGAAGCGCCTTCATAATGTTCAGGGCTGTCTGGCTGAAGGTGATGCAGGGACTGACCCCCATCTTCTGCCCGGCGCCGCATTGCGTGGCTTGGTTGAGGTTCGCCGGCATCGGGACGTTCGTGCCCGGGTAATGCAGCGTGGTTGCGAGATCGGTGAAGTTCAGGCCATTTTCCGCGGTGGTGAAGGTGTTGATGGTGCCGACGGTGGTGGGGTGATCGAACCGCGATCCCTGATAGTCCACGAAGAAGAAGAGTTTGTTCTTCTTGATGGGGCCGCCGAAGGTTCCGCCGAATTCATTCCAGCGGAGCTTTTGCGGGCTGCCGCTCACGGTGGGATCGGTGCTGAAGTTGCGCGACCACTCATTGGCGTTCATGGCGTCGTTGCGAATAAACTCGAACAGATCGCCATGGTACGAATTGGTTCCCGACTTGGTGATCACGCTGATCACGCCGCCCATGAACTGTCCGTACTCGGCCGACGGATTGTTGGTGATGACGTTAAATTCCTGCATCGCATCCACGTTGGGTGCGTAGGCGACGTTGTTGTCGACGAACTCCACGTTCTCCATGCCGTCCAGCAGGTAGTAGTTGGCCTGTTCTCGATTGCCGTTGATGTACGGCCGGCCGGAGTTGAAGGTCGACTGCCCGGAATTGAAAGCGCCCGGACTGGTGGTGACCGCGCCTGGCATCAGCAGCGTCAGCTGGTTGTAGTTGCGCGTTTCGAGAGGCAAGGCGGTGATCGCGGCCGACTCCATCACCGTGCCCACCTCGGTGGTCTCAGTCTGCAACAGCGGAGCGCCGCCGGACACCTCGATAGTGGTGGAAGTCTGCCCGATGGTGAGCGCGACGTCGATTTTCGCCGTCTGGTTGAGATCCAGAGCGAACGGCTGATGGACTGCGGTCTTAAAGCCCGCAGCCTCCACCGATACCTCATACCGCCCAATGGGCAGTTGGGCCAGGTTGTAAAAACCTTCGGCATTCGACTTGGCCGTCCAAGGTGTGCCGCGGTCCATGTCTTTGGCGGTGATCGTCGCGCCCATCACGGCTGCACCGGATGGATCGGAAATCTTGCCGGTGATAGATGCGGTGGCCTCCTGCGCGAAACCGAATTGCGCCAAACCTGTAAGGAGCGCCGCAGCTAAAATGAACGTTAACCCGAATCGGGTTCGTGCCTGGAATTCGCTTCTTTTCATATACGCCTCTAGGACCCCTTCGTCCAACTGTTGTTCTTGGGCGACCCCAAAATCTTCGGCGCGGACGGCCGATTTGCCGCCAGGCCGGTGTTGCTTGCCCGCAGCAACAACGTCTCGGTCATACTGTGCCCCTAGCCTAGGCAAAGTCCAGTTCACAACGGTTGCGGGACGGTTACAGCAGGTTCGTTACGCCAGCGAACGTCAGTGAAATCAAGGGCATGTGAGAGCAATCCGGAATTTGGAATCGTCCTCACCGGCTGCCACGGGTTCCTCGAAGCGCGATATGGCGCCCCGTTTTGCATCGGTCGGAACAGTAACGCAACCGTTGCGAACTGGACATTCCTCCGGCCTGGGCTTTAGGCTTGCCCTTGGACCGTGGGACAGGTTCTTACCTACAGACCTACCGTGATGCCATGACCGACCCCGGAAAAGTCCGTCAAAAACCTCCGTTCGCATGGGTGCCGACGCTTTATTTCGCGGAGGGCGTCCCTTTCTTTGCCATCTCGCTGATCGCGGGCATTCTTTACAAGCGGCTCGGAATGGGCAACGATGTCATCGCCCTTTATACCAAATTGCTTCTGCTGCCCTGGTCGCTCAAACCGCTCTGGAGCCCGCTGCTCGAGATGTTCAAGACCAAGAAATACTTCGTGGTCTTGCTGCAGTTGGTGGGCGGCGTGAGTCTGGCCGTGATTGGATTGTGTCTGCCGCTGGCGAGCTATTTCCTGTACACGATCGTACTTTTCGTGGTGGTAGCGTTCTGCTCGTCGACCCACGATATCGCCGCCGACGGACTGTACATCGCCAGCCTCACGCCCAAGGAACAGGCCGCGTATGCCGGCTGGCAGAGCGGATTTTACAGCGTGGCGCGGCTGTTCTCGCAGGGCGGCCTGATCATCCTGGCGGGTTATCTGGAATCGCGCACCGACGTGCCGCACGCGTGGATGGTGATTTTCGCCACCATGGGCGCGATCCTGATGCTGCTCGGGGTGTATCACTGGCGTGTGCTGCCCACGGGCGGCGTGGCGCGCCATTCCGGCAGCCTGCGCGAGATCGGCGCGACGTTCTGGGATGTGCTGATCAGCTTTCTCAAAAAGCCGAACATTTATCTGCTGCTGCTTTTTATCCTTCTGTATCGCGCCGGTGAGGGCCAGGTGGTAACCATCGGTCCGCTCTTCCTGGTGGACAAGCGCGCGGTCGGCGGATTGGGCCTATCGATGGATCTGTTCGGCACCATTTACGGCACCTTCGGGACGCTGGCGTTCCTGGCAGGGACGATGCTCGGAGGGTACTTTACCTCTTGGTTGGGACTGCGGCGGGCCATTCTGCCGCTGATCTGCGCCATGAATTTCCCCAATCTGGCGTATGTTTACCTGAGCATGGCGCGGCCCACCAATCACGTGCTCATTGGCGCCGCAATGAGCGTCGAAATGTTCGGATATGGGTTCGGATTCGTCGGGGTCATGCTCCTCATGATGCAGGAAATCGCGCCCGGCAAGTATCAGACGGCGCATTACGCCTTCGCCAATTCGCTGATGAATCTGGGACTCATGATTCCCGGCGCGGTGAGCGGCAAAATCCAAATGGCGCTCGGATACCAGAAGTTCTTCGTGTGGGTGCTGATTTCGTCGATCCCGGCACTGATTTTGGCGCGCTTCATTCCCATCGGACGGGGTACAGCGAACCAGGCGATACCGGATCGGGAGGTCCAACCGTCCAGTGTCTGAGAACTTGAAAGCCGCGGTGCTCGCCGCCGGAGATTCCATTCTGCTGGAACGTCTGGGGGAGCGAAGCGTCGTCCAATGCGTTCTCGATAACGCGCTCGCAGTGGTGCCGGCCGAAGATATTTGCGTGGTGATCGGCAGCGAGGGCGAACAGGTGCGCGCGCACCTCGGCGAACGGTATCGCTACGTGGTGCAGGAACAGCCGCTCGGTACCGGAGACGCCGTGCGCCACGCGGTTCGAGCCTTGGGCGAATTCCACGGCGATCTGCTCGTGCTTTATGGTGACACTCCGCTGTTCCGCCCGGCGTCGATTCGCGGCCTGCTCAATCGCCACAGACTGCGGAAGGCCGACGCCACGCTGCTCACCGCCGTCGTCGATCGTCCCCTACCGTACGGCCGCATCATCCGCGATGCCGCCGGCAACATCGTCGATATCATTGAGGACGCCGAGGCCGGCGAGCGGGTGCGCGCTATCCGCGAACTGAACGTGGGCGCTTACGCGCTGCGGGCAGACGTGATTCCGCCGGAACTGCCGCGCCTGACCGACTGCGTGCACGGCCTGATCCGCGCCGGTCTGCGCGTCGAAAGCTACCAGATTTACGATCCCGACGAAGTGCAGGGCATCAACAATCCCGACGACCTGGCGCGCGCCGAAGTGATTCTGCGGAAGCGCCTCTACCGCCCGCATCGCGAGGAAGAGCAGAATCTCGTCCGCTTCGGCACCGGCGGCTGGCGCGCGGTCATCGGCGAAGGCTTCACCATGCACAACGTGCGCCGCCTTTGCCAGGCGCTCGCCAACGAGATCACCCGGCGCGGCGAAGAGAAACGCGGAGTGGTGGTGGGCTACGATCGCCGCTTCCTGTCGCGGCAGGCCGGAGAAGCCGCCGCGGAAGTCTTCGCGGGCAATAACATCGCGACCATCCTGCTGCCGGAGCCCGCGCCCACACCGCTGGTCACGTACGCCACGGCTAAGCGCCATTCGGCGTATGGACTGGTGTTCACCGCCAGCCACAATCCGCCCGAGTGGAACGGCCTGAAAGTTTTTCGCGGCGACGGATCCCTCCTCCTCGACCGCGAAACACGCCAGATCGAAGCCGAGACCAACGCGCTCCCCCCCGAACGCGTCATCAAGCTCGACCTCGATCTGGCGCTCGCCGCAGGCGTGGTCGAACGCCGCGATTTCACCAACGAATACGTGGACGCCGTCGAATCGCTCATCGATCTGGAAGCCATTCGCAATGCGGGGCTCAAACTGATCGTCGACCCGATGTACGGCGTCGGCCAGCTCACGCTCGGCACGGTGCTCACCGAAGCGCGCTGCCGAGTGACGTTCATCCACGAGCGCCACAATCCGCTGTTCGGCGGCCGTTCGCCCGCACCTGACGCCGAAGCGCTGCGGCTGCTCAGCTCGACCATGCGCGACGACGGTTACGACCTCGGGCTCGCCATGGATGGCGACGCCGACCGCATCGCTATCGTCGACGAGCGCGGCGAATATGTCTCGGTGAACGACCTACTGCTGCTGCTCTACTGGTACCTGCACGAAGTACGCGGCGATCATGGCGGCGTGGTGCGGAACCTGTCGACCACTCATCTGCTCGATCGCCTGGCGGCGCGCCTTGGCGAAGAATGCTACGAGGTGCCCGTAGGGTTCAAACACGTGGTCAGCTCGATGGTCGAGCACAACGCCGTTTTGGGCGGTGAATCGTCCGGTGGGCTGACGATTCGCGGACACATTCTCGGCAAGGATGGCATCTTCGCGTGCGCGCTGGTGGTGGAAATGCTGGCCAAGACGGGGCAGCGAATTTCCCAGTTGCTGGATCGCGTCTACGCGCTCACCGGCCGGCTCTATCAGGCAGAGGAAAGCCTGCCCGCCACGCCCGAGATGCGCGTCGCCATTCCGCGCCGCCTGTGCGAAGCACCGCGCGATCGCATCGCATCGTACCCTGTGCTGAGGACGTCTCAGGAGGACGGCATCAAGCTATACCTCGAAAACGACAATTGGGCGCTGCTGCGCTTCTCCGGAACGGAGCCCGTCCTGCGGCTCGCAGTCGAGGCTGACTCCCCGGAAAAAGTGAGCGAGCTGCTAGCCTGGCTCCGCCAGTTCGTGAAATGACGTGGGACATGCTAGCTTGTCCAATCTTCCTGAGAGAACACCATGCGCTACGGCCATTTCGACAACACCAATCGCGAATACGTCATCGAACGCCCCGACGTGCCGGTCTCCTGGACCAACTATATCGGGGTCGAGAACCTCTGCACCGTGATCTCGCACAATGCCGGCGGGTATTCCTTCTACAAACACGCCGAGCACCAGCGCGTCACACGCTTCCGGCCGAACGGCGTGCCGCTCGACCGCCCGGGCCACTACGTCTATTTGCGCGACGATGACACGGGCGAATACTGGTCGATCTCCTGGCAACCGGTGGGGAAGGATTTGGCCCAAGCGAAATACGAGTGCCGCCATGGGCTGTCATACTCCAAATTCTCCTGCGATTACCGCGATCTCCACGCCGAACAGACGATTTTCATCCCGATTGGCGATGATGTCGAACTGTGGGACGTGCGCATTCGGAATAACGGCGCCACCCCGCGCGGGCTGAGCGTCTTCTCGTATCTCGAGTTTTCCTTCCACCACATCGAGATCGATAACCAGAACCTGCAGATGAGCCTGTACGCCAGCGGATCGAGCTGTGAGGACGGCGTCATCGAATACGATTTCTTCTACGAGCCCTGGACGTTCCACTATTTCGCCGCCAGCTTCCAGCCCGATAGTTTCGATTCCATGCGCGATAGTTTCATCGGACCGTACCGCAGCGAAACCAACCCCATTGCGGTGGAGCGGGGTAAATGCGGCAACAGCGTGGAACTCGGCGGCAACCATTGCGGCGCGTTGCACAAGCGCGTGACCATCGCACCGGGCGAAGAGGCGCGGCTGGTCTTCATGCTCGGCGTGGGCCCACGCGCCAAAGGCCGCGAAATCCGCGCGAAGTATTCCGACCTTGCTGCCGTTGATCGCGCTTTCGACGCGCTCGGCCGCTACTGGCACGATAAGCTCGCGGTTTTCCAGTGCGAGACCCCGCACGCCGGGCTCGACACCATGATCAACACCTGGACACTCTACCAGGCGGAGACATGCGTGGTGTGGTCGCGATTCGCGTCCTTTATAGAGGTCGGCGGGCGCACCGGCTTGGGCTATCGCGATACTTCGCAGGACGTGATGAGCGTGGTCCACACCAATCCCGCGAAATGCCGGCAGCGAATTATCGAACTGCTTCAGGGCCAGGTAAGCCAGGGGTATGGGCTGCACCTGTTCGACCCCGACTGGTTCGACCCTGAGAAGCAGAACGCTCCCAAATTCAAATCGCCTACCGTCACGCCAACGCCGGATCGCAAAAGCCTGATCCACGGCCTGGCCGATGTCTGCTCCGATGATGCGCTGTGGCTGGTGCCCTCGGTGTGCGAGTACGTGAAAGAGACCGGCGACGTCGCGCTGTTCGATCAGGCAGTCCCCTTTGCCGATGAGGGCACGGCGAGCGTCTACGAACACCTCAAGCGCGCGCTCGACTTCTCGGCCGAGCAGGTGGGTCCGACGGGCATCTGCAAGGGCCTGCGCGCCGATTGGAACGACTGCCTCAATCTCGGCGGCGGCGAGAGCGCTATGGTCTCATTCCTGCATCACTGGGCGCTACGAGCGTTTGTGGAAGCAGCGGAATTCCTGGGGCGGAGCGAAGACGCGCAGAAGTATTGCCTGCTGGCGGAAAAGGTGCGCGCCGCCTGCGAGAAGGAACTGTGGGACGGCGAGTGGTACATCCGCGGCATCACCGCCAAAGGCGTCAAGATCGGCACGCAGGCGAACGAGGAAGGCAAGATTTTCATCGAGAGCAACACCTGGGCCGTGGTGTCGGACGCCGCGTCGCCGGAGCGCGCCCGCTCGGCGATGGACGGGGTCGACCGGCATCTCTACTCGCCGTACGGCATTCACCTGCTCTGGCCGGCATTCTCGAAGCCCAACGACGATATCGGGTTCGTGGCGCGCGTATACAAAGGCATCAAGGAGAACGGCGCGATTTTCAGCCACCCTAACCCCTGGGCAGTGATCGCCGAATGCAAACTGGGACGCGGCTCGCGAGCCATGAAGTTCTACGATTCGCTGCTGCCCTGCAATCAGAACGACCGCATCGAAATCCGCGAGGCCGAGCCGTATTCCTACTGCCAGTTCGTGATGGGCCGCGACCACACCGCCCACGGCCGCGCGCGCCATCCGTGGCTTACCGGCAGTGGAGGCTGGAACTATACGGCGGTGACGCGCTGGATTCTGGGAGTGCGGCTGACGTTCGAGGGGCTCATCGTCGACCCTTGCGTTCCCGCCGATTGGAAGCAATTTCAAGTGACGCGGAAGTGGCGCGGCGCGACGTTCCGCATCTCGGTGAGCAATCCCGAGGGCGTGGAAAAGGGCGTGAGGTCGGTGAGTTTAGATGGAGCCCGCGTGACGGGTGCAATCCCTCCGCAGGCGGCAGGGAGCATGCACCAGGTCGAAGTCGAGATGGGTGCGGTATCGTAAGGATATGATGCGGGAAGAGCAGGACGCCATCGCTTCCCAGATCCTGGAAACGCCGGACGACGAAGAGGCCTGGGCGCGCAGTTTCCGCGATAAGCCAGAGGTGTTGCGATCCTTGGCCCGCGAAGCTCTCGACGAGCATCGACGTGGCGAAACGCGGCGGCTTTGAGGAAAGTTGGGCCGTCTTCCCCCTACATCGTCCGCGTAATCTTATGCAGCATGCGTGGATGATCGGGATTCAGCCCCTTGATCGCCGCCAATTGCGCCGCGAACAACTGAGCCGGGATGATGTAGGGAATGGGCGTGTACAGATCCTGCGGGCCGTCCCAAGTGCCCGGCGCATTCGGCAGCCGTATGAGCCGCGCGGGCTTGGCGCAGGCCTCGGTATTGCTCTCGTCGGTGATGATCAGCGTCTCGGCCTTCACTTCTTCCAGCATGTCCACTACCCCGGAGATCGACTGCCACGTGACTCCGGACGGGGCGAAGGCGAAGACCGGGAATCCGTGTTCGGCCAATGCGATCGGGCCGTGCATCAGGTCGGCCGACGAGAAGCGCTCGGTCACCACGTAGCAGGTTTCCATTAGCTTGAGGCCGAATTCCAGCGCGTTGGCGTAGTTCAGGCCGCGCCCCACCGTCACGGCGCGCGTCATGAACATGTAGCGCTCGGCGATCTCACCCACGCGGTCCTCAATGTCCAACACCTTTTCGGTCCATTCGGGCAGACGGCGGAGCGCATCGAACGAAACTTCGCCGCCGAGCGCGTGGGCCAGCAGGTAAACGGCCAGAAGCTGGCATGTGTACGTCTTGGTCGCCGCGACACTCTCTTCCTTGCCGGCTCGTACCAATAGGGTAAAGGCCGAGATCTCCGCCATGGTGCTGTTGGGCTCGTTCGTGATCCCCACGGTGATGGCGCCGCGGCTGCGTGCGTCCGCCAGCACTGCGTTGGTATCGGTCGATTCGCCCGATTGCGAGATTCCCACCACCAGCACATCGCGCAGATCGAGCGGGCTCGCGTAGAGCGTCAGCACCGAGGGCGCTGCCAGCGAAACAGGAATATGAGTGGCGATCTCGATCAGGTAGCGGGCGAACTGGGCGGCGTTATCGGAAGTGCCGCGCGCCACCAGAATCACCAGCCGCGGCGGGGTAGTCTCCAATTGGCGGCGCAATTCGCGAAGCGCCAGCGCGCCCTCATCCAAGGTTTTCGCCAGCGCCTGGGGCTGCTGGCGTGTCTCTTCCAGCATTCTCGACATGCCAAGTCTGAGCCTGCGCTACGGCGGGTCCGAAGTCCAGTACCGAACGGTTGCGAGGCTGTTGCGGGGGGTTCGTTACCGCCATCGAACGTTTTTCTTTTCAGCGGATAAGCCGGACATCGGCGAATGGATAGAATCGCCCGGCAAAACACGCTACTCTGAGATATCTCCATGTCTCAGGGACAATCTCCAGGATCCGTCCCGGCGCCGGCGCGGGAACCGGCGGCATCGGCGACCGAAGAACAGGTCCGCGAAGAGCTGAGCCGCGTCCTCGCCTGCCACGAATTCCGCACCAGCAAGCGCAGTCAGGACTTCCTCCGCTACGTGGTGGAGAATACACTCCAGGGTCATGCCGATATGCTCAAGGAGCGCACCATCGGCATCGAAGTTTTCGGCCGGCCGACCAGCTACGACCCCGGTGACGACGCCACCGTGCGCGTGAAAGCCGGCGAGGTTCGCAAAAGGCTCGGCATTTATTATTCCGATCTAGGCGCGCACAACCCGGTGCGCATCGAATTGCCTTCCGGGACATACGTTCCGGAATTCCACCTGGTGAGCGCGCCCGTGCCGGCCCCCGCCGAGCAGCCGGCCGCGGCCGTGCCGATGGCGGCTGCGGCTCGCGCGGCCGATCCTGTAATAACACCACTTCGTGCCGGTCTCGCCCTCGCGGTTTTGGCCGCCGCGGTTCTGGTGGTCTGGCTCGTGACTCGCCCGGCGGTCACTCCCCTCGACGAATTTTGGGCTCCCGTGCTGAATGGCTTGACGCCGGTGCAGTTGTGCGCCTCCTACGTGCCGGTATATGGTGTGGATATCGACCCGTCGATTACTCCGCCTTCGGGCGTCGGGGATTTCACCCTGCTGACCGATCAGTTCGTGGGTGGCGGCGATCTCATCGCGACTTCCCGGCTGGTGGCGATGCTGACGCGGCTGCATCGCGCCTATCGCGTGAAAGTCGGCAATGACGTCTCGTTCACCGATCTTCGCTCCGGTCCGGCCATCCTGGTAGGGTTCTCCTACACCAAGTGGAAACAGATCAGCAATCAGATGCGCTTCTTTGTGGATGGCTACCGCCGTCCGGCCGGCATCACCGACGACGGCAAAGCGACCGAATGGGTCCTCCCCGCCCTGCCGCGCGATCGCCACGCTACCGAAGACTATGCCATCGTATCGCGCGTGTTTCATCCGGACACCCACGCGATGTTAGTGGAGGTCGCCGGCGTTACGCAATACGGAACCGATGCGGCCGCCGACCTGATCACCAACCCCGAGCTGATGGCGGAGGCGCTGCGCGGCGCGCCCTCCGGTTGGCAGAAGAAGAATCTGCAGCTCGTGCTCCACGTAAAGGTAATTTCCGGTGCGCCTAGTTCGCCGACGGTGGTGAAGCAGTATTTTTGGTGACCGGTCGGTTGGAAAACCCGGCTGGTGGAGCGGACACGGGGGCCGCAGCTCAGTCACGGCAGCGCTGAGACTCCGAACTCCTGATGTCGGCCTACGACGATAGGCTGCCGGGGAAAATGACCTGAGCCGGTTTTGCGTCCGCCGGCCGCTCCGCCCGCCGGGCACGGCTCAGTTTTGGCAAACTGCGTTGCTCCGTCGTCCTGGGCATCCTGTCGATGCTCGTCTTGCCGGGCGACGGCCCTCGAGTGACGAAAAGGTGTATACTGCCTCCTAACCGTAAAGACGATCAAGGCCCCTGGGAACGGTTCGGAGGGCGGAGATGTTCTGTAGATCCTGCGGTAACCAGGTCCACGAAAGTTCACGTTTCTGTACGGTCTGCGGGACGCCCGCAGCCGCGGCCGCGCCGGGTCAAGCCGACGCTGTTCAACCGGCCACCCCATTTCAATCGCCTGCCATCCGTCCGGCCGATTCGGGGCAAGCTGCTGTTCCCATTCCCCCGCCCGGTCCCTTCGGAACCGCATCGGTGGCAGCGCCCGCTCGGGCTCTGGCGCCGGTTCCGGCGCCCCCACTCGCGGTGCCGCTTCCGGACGCGGCGAAACCGGTCCCTCTAATCGGCGGCTTTGGATTGGCGGGAATGGGTGAACGGCTGGCGGCGGCGATTCTTGACATGATCTTTGTCGGCGTTATGTTTGCGTTGGCCGGGATGGCGACTGCAGCGTGGCTAGGCGGAGTCACCGATAGCGGTTTCTCCCTCAATGGCATGCCGGCGGTGGTCACAATCGGCATTACTTGCGTGGCGGCATTCCTGTACTATTGGCTGGCGGAAGGACTCTTCGGTTCGACCTTGGGTAAGGCCATCGCGGGGATACAAGTGCGGCGGAAGACCGGCGAGGGATGCGGGTTCAAGCCGTCCCTTCTTCGCAACGCTCTGCGGATCGTCGACGGCATTGGCGTTTATCTGGTTGGCTTCCTCGTCGCCATCTTTTCGAAGACCCGGCAGCGCTTGGGCGATCTTGTGGCTGGCACTGTGGTGGTGGAAGGCCGCATAGGCAAGCCATTACGCATTCTGGCAATGCTGGTCTGGCTGGCGGGGCTGACGGGCGGGTTGGTGGAGGCTTACAGGATTCACCGCGGCGCTCCGGAAACCATAACCGGCGAGTTTGCCGCGCTTCCAGCCACCATCCCAGCCACTTCCACCGGACGCCTCAAAGCGGGCAATTTCGCCTTCACTGAGGGCAGAGGCGGCCCGGTTCGCTCCGCAGTTTTTCAATCGGGCGATCGGGTGTTTCTCAAATACGACATCGCGGGGTTTGCGAGAGATGCCAACAAGACCCCGCACCTGAGTTTCCAATTGATCGCAGCCGATCCCTCCGGCCTGGCGATTCATGAGCCCTGGACGACCCGCTTCGATGGGGTGCTGGTACGCGGGGCGCCAGTGAACGGAAGCCTGGGATTGGAACTTCCGCCGTTTGCTCCTCCGGGAAAATACAAGATCGCCGTCAAGGTGCATGACGATGTCGCCAAGACCGATCTCAAATTGACGCCTTCGTTTGAATTGCATGCCGCCGCGGTAGCGCCGCCGGGCGGTCTGGAGTTGCGTGATCTCCAGCTTTCGCGCTCCGAAAGCGGGCCTGCCGAATCCACGCCGGCGATCGAAGCCGGTAGTACGGTTTACATGAATATGAATGTGTTCGGTCTGCAATTTCGGGATGGCCATACCAATGGCCACATGAGCCTGAAAACTCTCGACCCCGATGGAAAATTGGCCCTGGATCAGCCCGACTTTGTGGACCTCGGTGAGTCCCAATTTTACCGGCCGCCGACGTATTGGGTGCATGTCCATGGTCAGCTTCCGATCCCATCGGGCGCGAAGAAGGGAATCTACACGCAACAGTACACGGCGGTCGATTCCATATCCAACCAGACCATTACCGGAGAGGTGAAGTTTGAAGTCCGGTGAGTTGTCTTGGGGTGAAACTGAGTGAAAGCGACCCTGTTCGAAACCCTCGTCTGCTGCCTGGGCATCATGTTCACAGCGCAGCCGGGCGCAACGCAAAGCGCTGGCCGGATCACCAAAGCCGAGTTGGGTACCGGCGTGACGGAACAGTATGAGATCGTGAACCCGGCCACGGAGTTCAGCCCGGACACCGCCAAGATCGTTTGCGTTTGGAAAGCTGAGGGGATCCTCAAAGGAACGTCGGTGCGAGGCGTCCGGATTGCCGATTGACGAGGCGGACGTTCACTCGCTGGTCATGACGGAGGGGACTGTGTCGCTGAGCAAGCCGACTAACGGTTTTCCGATAGGCAAGTATCGCCTTGAGATCTACGTCGGAAAGGAACTTGCCAAGACGATTCCGTTCACGGTGAAGGCCAAATGAGACGGCTTTCCCGGCGCGGGCCTCTACCAGTTCACTGCGGTTATTTTGGCGGCGGTAAGGGTGACCGGGCGTGTCTCGTTGGCGAGTTTTACCGAGTAGGCGCCCTCGGGGAATGCCATTGCGGCGTTGACTTTGTTATGTCCAAGCTCGGTGCCGTTGCGGTCCAGAACGTAATAGTATAGATCTGCGCCGCTCTTCACGATGAGAGTGGCGGTCTGGTATTCATTGGTCTTTCCGGCTTCCACCTTCACCGCGATGGCGGCGTTATTGACCTTCACGGTGTAGTCGCCATCCACGAAGGAGAGCGGACCCTCCAGCTTGTTGTGCGCCAGTTCATTGCCGGCGGCGCCGAACACATAATAGTATTCATCCGTCGTCCCATGCACCAGGATGGCGCCGGTTTTCAGCTCTACCAGGGAACCGGCGGCAATCTGAACAGGCGCCGATGTGTTGTTCACTTTGACGGTGGCCGCCGCCGGCAAAAATGCCAGCGGTCGCGATAGTTTCTGGTGGGCGAGCTCCCTGCCCGTGGAGTCCAGAACATAGTAGTATTCGTCCGTGCTTCCGGGGACCGTAAGGATACCTGCCTGGACGTCCGTGACGGCGCTGGGCTTGACCTCAAATTCCTGGGGTGTGTTGTTCATTTGAAGCATGTATTTGCCCGGGAAAAAGGCCAGTCCAGTCCCGAGTTTGTTGTGCGCCATCTCATGTTGCGTGGAATCGAGCACATAATAATACTCATCCGTGTTTCCACGAAGCACCACCGATCCCGCGGAGCATTTGGTCAAGGTACTCTCTCGAATCTGGACCGGGTGGCTGGAGTTGTTCAGTTTTGCAACGTAGTTTCCGGGCTTGGCGGACGCGGACATGTTGAGCCGTGCGTGGCTGATCTCCTTGCCGGCTTTGTCCAGAATGTAGAAGTAGTCATCCGCGGCAGCCGTGATCTGAATTCCGCCCTGCCCGGCGGGAGTTCCCGAACTCGCCGGCAGCGGCTCGTAATGGCAGATGGGATCGTCCGGCGCCTTCGTGCAAGAAACCGTCGCCAGCAACGGGAGTAGTCCGGTGAGAACACATGTGAGCTTCATATATTGCGCCTCCCTCTTATCATCCTGGGATGTTGCCGGCCTGACCGCTACGGACCAGAACGGATAAAACCATTGTGGGGCTGCCGCGTCCGGCCGAAGCGGCTTAGGCAACAGTCTACACCAGGTGGTGCCCCATCCGGCTATCCAAAATACAAGAATGATCCTGAAATGGCATAGAGGCTATGCGTCCCGCTGGATGTCACCCCCACGGCGACGCATGTGACACTCGTGTCCGCCAGCGCGATAGGCGCCGATCTCCGGGTTCTCTGGTGTAGGCGGTTGTCAGGTTCTTCTTCTTCGGTCGATTTCTCGCAGTTTTCTTGGTGACCGGCGTGGCGCAGCCTTCAGGCTGCCGGGTCGAGACTCTGGACTCCTGAGGTCGTGGAATTTGCCGTGAACCCGCAAACCGCTTCCTCACGGTCGCGGCTCGGAAAAACGCAGTGTGCGATACCGAGCCACGACCGTTAGGGAGTGGTCCCGGACCACCAAACAGGCTCAAGTTATTTTCCCCACCGGCACACAATTGCGGGGACGACATCAGGAGTCCAGACACTCATCTCTACCCGTCGCGCCGAGATGAGTCTCAACGCTGCAGACTGAGTGTTTGCGCCACGTCAGCTTCGTTTCTTGCGCTTCTTCAGTGGATCGGCAGGTTTATACTTGAGTTCGGTCGACAACACTTCCACCAGGCGCGAGAGAATCTTGGCGCGCGCCCAATATTTGTCATTGCCCTCCACCAGCGACCACGGCGCCAGCGTGGTGCTGGTTTTCACCAGCATCTCCTCCACGGCCTCCTCGTAGTCGCCCCATTTCGCGCGATTGCGCCAATCCTCGTCGGTGAGCTTCCACTCTTTGTATCCGATCGCTTTCCGTTCCTCGAAGCGGCGAAGCTGCTCCTCGCGGGAAATGTGGACCCAGAACTTGACTACCACCGCGCCGAAATCGCGCAACTGGCGCTCGAAGGCGTTGATCTCTTTGAAGGCCCGCTGCCATTCGTTTTCCTTGGCGAATCCTTCCACCCGTTCCACCAGAACTCGTCCGTACCACGACCGGTCGAAGATCGCGATCTGGCCCGGCTCCGGCAGCCGTCGCCAGAAGCGGTACAGGTAATGGCGCGTCTTGTCCTCGCCTTGCGGCGCGCTGATCGGGTACACGACGTAGCCGCGGGGGTCGAGCTTCTCGGTAATGCGTTTGATGGCGCCGCCCTTGCCGGCCGCGTCCCAACCTTCGAAGACGATGATGACGGGCCGTTTCTGCAGGTACACCTGATAACCCAGCTCGCGGAGCTGGATTTGCCGGCGCGTCAACTCCTGGACGTAGTGCGCGCGGTCCATTTTTCGGGTGAGGTCTACGGTTTCGAGCATGGCTATTTCGAGCCTCCCAACGATTCCATGACTTCACGCAGGTCGGCGTCTTTCTGTGCATCTGCCGCGGAAGTGGAGCGCGGCGGTGCGTTCGCGCCCAGCCGCTTCTCCATGGCGGCGATGATAGTATCGAATAATTTCCGGCGCGCGTACCATTTCGACGTTGCCTCCACGATGGTCCACGGCGCATATTCGGTGTCGGTGAGTGCCAGCATTTCTTCGGTAGCGGCGAGATACTCGCCGTACTTTTTGTAGCGGGCCCAATCGGCATCGGTCACGCGCCACGCTTCCAGCGGGTCGGCTTCGATTGCCTCGAATCTTTTTCGCTGTTCTTTCTTGCTGATGTGAAAAAAGAACTTGAGGATGGTAGCGCCGTCGTCGGCCAGTGTGCGCTCGAACTCCACAATGTCGCGATATGCCTGGCGCCACACCTTCTCGGGGATGGTGCGTTCGACACGGTCTTCCAGAACGCGGCCGTACCAACTGTGATCGAAGATGATCATCTCGCCGCGGTTGGGGACCTTCAGCCAAAAGCGCCACAGCCACGGCCGTTGCTGCTCGTACGTCCGGGGCGCGGTGATGGGATAGAGCTTGAACCCGCGAGGATCGAGCCGCTGGGTGAGGCCGCCGATCGCCGTGCCTTTTCCGGACGCGTCCCAACCCTCGAAAGCGACGATGGTCGGGACATTTTGATCCCAGCAGGCCTTTTCGAGATCGTAGAGGCGTTCCTGCAGTGCCGGGAGGACACTCTTGTACTCCTCCCGGGACAACTTCCGGTCCAGATTGATATTCTCCAGCATGATCAGACCTCTAATTCTACTCGCGTGCGGTCTGATTTTCTGGGGAGTTTAACTGGGCACTAGCAGTCTGGCGTAAGTCGGATCTTAAAGAATGTGTCGCGTTTTCGATCTTTTCAGGAAGCCTTCTTGCCTTGGAAGGCCTGCGCCTTTTCCTGCGCCACGCCCACGAAAACCACCCCATCGCGAGTCCCGCGCTTACGCCGGAAATCGTTAGCTGCCTCATCTTTCCGTTCTTTGCGATCGAACTGGTAGACCGGAAGTCTCTCTCGTTCCGCCATCGCCTTCACGTCCCCGCGGAACTTCTCCGTCACTTGCCCCAGCACGGCCGGCGAAGGAATCGGCTTACCCAGTTGCTCCCTCATGAATGTTGCTATGATCGTTTGGGGGCTAATTTCACCGAGTTCTCTCTCTAGCACGTTCGCCGGCTGAGCCGGCCCCGGTTAAACGGCGACTGCAAGTGCAGACCGATCCAGAGACGGTCGATGGCTCTGGAAGACGTATTCTAGGACGGCTATCTTGATCGGTGCTTATCTTCGAAAGCATACCCTCCGTAGCAACGGTCGCCGTACAGAGCTGAACCCGGAGCACATTCCGGAACTCGACGGACTCAGGGGATGCGCCATCGCGGCAGTTCTGATTTACCATTTCAGTAATGAACTCCCGAAGATTCCTGGGGTCGGCCTCCTGATACACTTCGGCTGGTCGGGCGTCGACCTGTTTTTTGTGCTCTCCGGCTTCCTCATAACCAGGATCCTGGTTAAGACGAGAACTCGCCCGGGTTTCTTCAAGAATTTCTACGCGCGCCGGCTACTTCGAATCTTTCCTGTCTATTACTGGACCCTGGCGGTTGTCATACCGCTGTTCGGCGCCGTCGCCGCGCTTCGGGCGGCTATTCCGTCGCGCCACGACTTAAGCTTCTACTGGATTTACCTGCAGAATTGGACGCCCTTGATGCAGGCCCTCAATCAGCAGTCTTTCGGACATTTCTGGAGCCTCGCGGTGGAAGAGCAATTCTATTGGATATGGCCCGTGGTCGTCTGGAGGGTCCCTTCGAGGCGGCTGATGGCAGTGTCCATCTCCGGTTTTTTCCTGGCCTTCGCGCTACGTTTGTTGATTCCATCGCACTGGTTCATCTGGCGTGCAACCTTCACACGGATGGACGCTTTAATGATGGGAAGCATTTGCACGCTCGCGCTGGATAATTTGCTGTTCAAGAAATGGCTTTCGAAACGCGTTAAATTCTTCGCAATTCCTTCGCTCTGCCTGCTGGCTGCCGTAATCTTCGGAGATCGCTTTCTGGGCGAGAGATTCACCGACACTGTTGGATTATCCGCAATCGCCGTCTCCTACGGTCTCCTGTTGCTTTACGCGGCTCACGCGCAGGGGGCAATTGGAGCGGTGCTGCGGTCGTCCATGCTTACCGGCCTCGGAAAATACAGTTACGGCATCTACGTGTATCATCTACCGTTAGCAGCGATGCTGGCGCTCATCCCGATCCACAGCGGCTTGCTAATGTTTGCTTTGTTGATGACCGGCTCGATTGGCCTTGGCGCTGTGAGTTATGAGCTTGCTGAAAAAAGAATCCTTCGCCTCAAGAGCCGGTTTGCCTGAGTTGTGGCCTACGGACCCCCGGCATTTCTCGCGCCGCGAAAAGGGTGTCATGTTTCTTCATGACTCCATACAGCCTCCAACAGCAACAGCATCGGAGCGGTGACTGCCGGAACATCGAGATCTCCCTTACATTTGAGTAGTTCGCCGTTCGCGGCCACGGCTCTCACTGTTACATTCGTGATCGGCCTGGTTTCCCACGAGTTCTTGGCGCTTCCTGCACGCCGTTGTTGGACCTGTTTCGTCCCGCGAAAACCGCGTCCGTCCCAAGTTCCAGCTTCGTGTAGTACCAATCTTAGTGCCCCGGACTACTCAAAACGCACTGCCCCTACTGGGCGTGTGGATGGGTTAGACGCTCTTAGAAGTTCTTGGATTTGTGGGGACCGTTGCCACACGAACAGCGTGGCGCTGAGCAGCAGAAACGGCTGCAGGGGCATACTGTGGCGATGCTCTGCATTGAGTACGTAGTAGACAAGCGGAAAGGTGGCATAGGTTAGGAAAAACAACAATGCAGCTTCCGGCCGAACCCTCCAGAGCGTATACAGGCCCATCATCCCAACCAGCGAGATAGCTCCTAGGATGAGGCCCTGAAAACGCCGGCTGGAAGAAGGAAACCAAAACTCTGCGACTCGCTGCAGAGTAAGCCTCGCAAACTTCGCCGGATTTGCTTTGATCCAGTCGGCGGCGCGTCGCGTACACTCCCTGCCGTACGCCGGTTCGCCGATGGTGCGCAAACGGTCGGCAGCCGCCGCGTTGCCGCTTGGGTGCAATGCTGCGTGCGCGTGGCTCGTCACGTAGCCATGAAATGTGACCTGCGCGTCCGGATTATTAGCGTTGTAGAGCTCAATGCCAAAATTGCTGCGAAACAACACTGCCTCGCCGAGCACGCGGTAGTTTCGAATGGCCCACGGCGCAATAACGGCCGACCAGGCAATCAGAGCTCCCGCGGCATACCATACCGCTCTGGCCATATTGCGCCGCCGCACGAAGAAAGCGGCAATCAGCCACGCGGCCATGACTAACACAAACACCGGATGCGTTAGCGCGAGAACCCCCCAGCCCAGCCCGTGCAGGATACCTCGACTGAAGGAGAAACCATTCTCTTGGTAGGTGCGGTAAGTGATCGCGGTCAATCCGAGCAACATGACTGTGGACAGCGCCTCATAGGAGCGAAGCTCCGTTAGAAACTCAATCGGCAGCAGGGCGCACGCCAGTCCAGCCACAACACCCACGAAAAGTGGCAGCCCGAAATACGCTGCAAGTATGAGCAACAGCGCAGACTCGGCCGCAGCGATGAAAATGCTTAGCAGGTTGCAGGCGGTGACGCCAGTCGCGCCGCTGCCCAATAGTAGATAGATTCCGCCCTTGATAGACGGATATACGGGAGAGGAGTGAGCGGTAGGACCGGTCTTTGCCGCGTAAGGGTTCCCGAAAACACCGTCCCTCGCCACGGACAAAGATATATTATTAATCTCACTAATATCCGGCACGGTTTCGTCGGGTTTCATGCCGGCTAGGATAGCGGTGCGAACGCCGAATGCTATGAGGAATACCAATAAAGCAGCAACCAAGGTTCGGCGGTCCACAGGCTGCATCGTACCATCCGCCAGGCAAAATGGCAACACGCGATTGCGGCCACTCTGGCTTAATGTGAACAACGGATCTTTAGCCAGGAGCTAGGTCGCCCGGTGACGTTAGGCGGGGGCCCACTAACATGCCGGGAAGCTAGCGAGTCTTCGGCCTCAAACCGGCGAGGCCTCGAAACCCGTAGCTTCTCTGGTGTTCTTGCCGTCCTTGCGGCTTTGCGTGAGACTCTTCTTCCAGTCCATTGACGACACGCGAAATGCCGTCCTCGGCCGGCCCGGAACCCGATATCGATCCGCATCGTTCCGTAGACCGCCGGGATTGCCTGCTGGCTGACCGTTTGGAGTCCACGCTGAGTAAGTTCATCGGCGAGCACCGCAATGGTAAACCGATTCCAGCAAGCCTGGTCCGAGGGTAGTGTGGATCCGGACACTATGAGTCTACAGACTATGAGTAACATCGCACTCGCCCGATCGGGGAGCAGCCGGTGCTCCGTCTTATCGGGCCCTGGAGGACTAAGGAGTTTCAGCCAAAACGAGCCCCCATTTTTCCCAGCGAATGCGGAAAGGCTTAGGCGGGTTGCCTTCCGCGGCGGCGGCCGGAAACGGAGATACGAGCATGTTAGCGGGCCGCGCACAGACACCGGGCCGTCGTGGACGGAGCCCGCGCACAGGCGCCGGCCTGACGCCGGCCGAGTCCAGCGAGGTTGCGGCCATAGCGGCGGCGATTCGAGGCGGCCACAAGACGCCGAAACCGCTGATCGATTTGTTCCCGGAACATTGCGGAGAGCCTCCCGGAGACTCCAGGAGGTTGCGGGGTGCAAGGCGCCAAGGCTAGGATCGATGCGCCGGTGCGGCGAACTCCGCGGGGTTGACCCACGTTGCTGTTTCGGCCGAGCGTACGATGGCGTCGATTACCGCCATATTGCGGAGGGAATCTTCCAGCGGCACGGGGGGCTGGCCGCCTTCGCGGATGGCGCGTGAGAATTGGTCGCCTTGCAGGGTGTAGTGATCGCAGGCGGGGAATTCTTCGATTACCGCGCCTCCGCCGCTGAGATCGCGGCCGTCATCGATGATGATGCGGGAGCCGCCGCCGGGGGTGGCGTTGAACGGAATCTCGGGGGCAATGAACCCTTTGGTTCCGTAAAAACGCATCGTCTGGTGGGCGGCGAGCTGCATGCTGCAGGTGAAGATACAGTTGCCCGAGGGAAACTGGAGAATGGCGGAAGTCAGAACGTCGACTCCGTCGAGGGTGGGGTCGCGCGCCATGGTGCCGGCGACGCGCAGCGGCTCTTCGCCGAAGACCATGCGCGATGTCTTGATGGGATAGCAACCGATATCCATCAAACCTCCACCGCCGTAGGCAAGGATGTTGCGGACATTGGCGGGGTCGGCATTGAAATAGCCGAAGGCTCCGATGGCGCTGTGCAAGTGGCCGATTCGGCCGCCACGCACGAGCTCGACGATGCGGGCCCATTGGGGGTGCGTCTGCACCATGAACGCTTCGCCGATGACGACTCCGGTGCGATCGCGGACGGCGATCAGTTGGCGTGCTTCGGCGGCGTTCATTCCGATGGGCTTCTCGCAGAGAACATGCTTGCCGGCCTCGGCTGCGCGGATGGACCACGGGACGTGCAGGTGATTGGGAAGCGGGTTGTAGACGGCTTCGATTTCGGGATCGGCCAACATCTCCTCATAGGAGCCGTAGGCCTTGGGAATGTCCAGTTCGTCCGCGGCGGCTTGGGCCTTATCGGGGTCGCGCGACGCGATGGCGGTGACCTCGCAGAGGTCGCCCTTTTGCATGGCGGGAATGACGCGCTGCCGGGCGATTTTGGCGGCTCCCAGAATTCCCCATTTGACTTTGCGCATAGATGACAACGATGCCTTCCCGAGATAACCGTTCAGTCTATCCGATTTCAGAGGCCCGCGAATGCTCGGCCCCGGGCATACCTTGCGCCACTCGAAGCCGCGGGGCTAACCCGCTCCACGCCGTACTAACGTGATCAGAAGCGCCTTATATCGAATGGGTAGAAATGTAGGAAACGGCCAGTGCGCCAACGAACGCCAAAGCAGGGAGATCGCTCGTGGAGCACGATACTCACGGGCAATTACAGCGGCTCCATACAGTTGGGCAGCCCATAGGCGACGCTCCACAACCCATCGCCGCCACCCGGTGAGGCCAGCGGCCATGGTGCTCTGGCAGACTTGCGGAATTCCGTCGAGGTGTTTCTGCAGGTTGTGACTGATGCCATGCTGGAGAATGCGGTAGAAGGTCAACGGCTCGGGACAACAGCTGAAGGAGTAGTGCAGCCGCATCCGTACCCACATTTCCCAATCCTCGAAGCCGATCAAGTCTTCCCGAAACCCTCCCAGCTCGATCATGGCGCTGCGTCTGGCAAGAACAGTAGAAGCACCGATAGCATTGCTCCAGCGCAGCCGCGGCCAAATTGCGCCGGGGCTGAGAGGAGTGTGCAGTTGGCGTTCTCCCGATTCTTCCAAGACCGTGCACACTCCGGTATAGCTCAAGGCCGCACCCGGGCATTTTTCGATGGCGGCAAGCTGTTCGGCAGTCTTGCGCACATCCCACCAGTCGTCGGCATCGAGGAACGCTACCAATTCGCCCGAGGCGGCCTCAATCCCCAGATTCCGGCCAGCCGCGATGCCTTTGCGGCCGGCTTTGCGCTGATCCAGTAGCCTTACAGGCTCCCCGTAGCCAGCGACTATCTCCTGTGTGCCATCCTTAGATCCACCATCGGCGACGATGATCTCCAGTACGGGATGCGTCTGCGCCAGCACGCTGTCGATGGCGGCCCGGATGTAGGGAGCGGCATTCAAGGAGGGGATGACTACCGACACCGTGGGGACGCCGATTTCCCGGCGAGGTTGGCCGCTTGTTGGGATTTCGGGCACCTCTCGGGCGGGCATGGCGATCATTATAACTTGGCGAGGCGTGGCAACCCAGATGTCTATCCAGGAAATGTCTATCCAGGAAAGGCGTGGGATCTGCGAACCAGTCTCAGGCCGGTCTCAAGATGCCCGGGGAGTTCAGCGATTCGCGAACAGCCGGAATCGGCCGCGAATACAAAGGCGCCCCTCCGATGTTCAAGCAGGCTCACGCGAAAACCAAACGGTCTCGGAATGACCTCGAAACTATAATCGCCGCCCTACCCGCGACACCCCTCGACAACGGTCGCAACCCATCTTCGCGAGCCATTCCGTGCGGCCTCCGGATGGAATTCCGCGGGTCTGCGAGAGCACGGTGGTGGCCGGGCTCAGCGGTCGGGGGCGATGGGTTGTGGCGCACCGCTTATGGAATACACAGTTGTCGCGGCGCAGGTTTTGGCTGTCCGGGAGAATGGCCTTCCGCAAGCGAGGTCTCTGGTTTTGCGGCCGTTGGCGCATTGACAGCTGCCGATATCTCTGCCCGTTCGTTATAGAGTGCTCTTGAGTATGTTAGTAGCGTGTCGCCACTCCGGCCGATGGCGTATAATTTTGGAGGACTCGATACGCCTGCCATGAATCCCGCGGGGCAACTGGCGCCCGACAAGTCAGCCGAATCTCCGAGGGAACAAAGAAATACCCACCTCGACGGAATCCGGGGTCTGGCTATTCTGCTGGTGATTATTTGTCACTCCTTCGGAGACGTTCGCTCCGGCTCGCTTCTTACCGCCGCGATCGTAAACCTGGCGGACTTCTGCTGGATCGGGGTGGACCTGTTCTTTGTGTTGTCGGGTTATCTGATCACCGGAATCCTTCTCAGGACACGCGGCCAGCCGGGATATTTTCGCACGTTCTACATGCGGCGCTTCCTGCGCATCTTCCCGCTGTATTACGCATTCATAGGCGTGTTGTTCGCACTGGCGCTGTTAAAGCCTGTACTTCGGAAGGAGATTCCTTTCGCATGGCTCGTTTTGTATGGCGTGAATTTCGAAGTCGCGTTGCGAGGCTGGCCGTGGCATTCAGTTCAGCACTTTTGGTCGTTATCCGTCGAGGAGCAGTTTTACTTGGTTTGGCCCGCCTTTATAGCGATCCTGCCGCGCCGCAAAACGGTGACTGTTATCGGGATTGCCATCGCCGGTTTCATTGTTCTGCGGCAGGTGACCGACTACTTGGCGATGCGCTCGGGTTATGACCTGGTTGCCTATTTCCTGCTGCACATCGATGGGTTGATGTTAGGCGCGATGCTGGCCGCCTACCACCGCGAAAAGCCGGCGTCGGATGGCATGAGACGGGCCGGACTATTCACGCTTGCCGCCATGGGAATCCTGGTCGCCGCCGGCAGTGTGCGGGGGAAGGCGCTGAATTGGCGCGACTGGCACGGGGCCGCATGCCTCAACTATTCCCTGGTCGCCATCGCGGCGGCCGCACTGATCGCCGTTTCGGTTTACTCGCCGGGCGGCGCCCGGATCAATCGTGGACTGTCCGCGCGGCCGCTGGTGATGCTAGGGAAGTACAGCTATGCTTTATATATTTTCCACTATCCCCTGGATACCATTTTCCGGCGGCTCGGCCTTCACTCGTTCTCCATCGGTTGGGCTCTTCCGTACGCCGCGATGCTGACAGCTTCCAGCCTTGCGGTTGCGTGGGTCTCCTGGAGGGTGATCGAAGAGCCCTGTATCCGGCTGAAGGACCAGTTCTTCTCTTATAAGAACAAGGCAAGAGCCGCGGCGGCCTGAAGCGATCCGGCTCAACGCACGCCACACGCCAGTCTCGCACCGAAGCAAAACCCATTAAAGACTCAGGCTCACGCTGCGATTTAGTTCACTGCACGGTTTACTCAATTTCGCGGCGGTCGGCATCTTCCTCTCCCCGGGCCTCCGCGCGTCGCGAAACTGAGCAAACCTTTTTCATTCGCAAGAATCTTCCCCCAATATTCCCTTTGCCCTCAACCCTTTACAATCCCTCCACCCTAAGACCACAGCCCCCACGTGCTACTCCTCAGCCATGCCGAACGACAAACCCCTCTCCCCTAAGCGCCGCGTCGCCAATCGCCTCAACGCACAAAAATCCACCGGCCCCCGCTCCTCCGAGGGCAAAGCCCGATCCTCCCAAAACGCCCGCAAGTCCTCCTTCGACCCCGCCAAGTATGCCGTCGTCCGCATTGAAGACACCCAGCTCGTCGCCAACCTCCGCGCCGACGCGGTCGCCACCTTCCGCCCCATCGCTCCCGAGGAGTGCCTCGCCGTCGATCGCATCGCCCTCGCCAACCTCTCCATCCTCCGGCTCTCCGCTCTCGAGGCCGGCCTCTTCACCAACTGCCTCGAGGAAGCCATGCAAGGTCCCGCCAAGCCCTATGTCCTCGAAAACCCCGATGTCACCCATGACCTCGAAATCACCACCCAACAATCCCGCGCCTATTGGACCGGCCAGGGTGTCCGCCGCCTGCACCGGCAGTCCGACATCATCCCCGTTTTCCTCCGCTACCAGGCTCAGGCCGAACGACTCCATCGCCGCGCCGTAGAGTATTTCGAGCGCCTCAAAACTCTCCGCTCCGACCTCCCCTACCACCCGCCCTACGAACCCCCGGTCCCGCCCCTGATGGGAATTCAGACCCTGCCGAACGAACCCAAGAACGAACCCATACCCGATCCGCAACCCACAGAAAACACACCACCGGCAACCGCCGCTGGGGAAAATTCGCCGCCTCAACCCTCAAATGCGCCGCGCGGTGAGAACGGCCCCGGGATCGTGAACCGTCAGCACCGCTCCCGCAAACCGGATGCGGACCGCGCTCGCCCCCGCCGGGTAGAACACCCGGTCGCCCAGATGGTACAACGGCCGGCCCATCGTCCCCGTCCGGGTGAACAGCAGTTGCCCGCCGCTCACCGTGACCTCGATCCGATCCGCCGGACCGTCGCCGAAGACATAGGCGCCCGCCAGCGCTCCCATATCGTCCCCGGAGAGCGGGACGGCGGGAGTGGCGCCGGCGTCCCCCAACTCCTCCAGATATCGCAGCACCGCCTCCGCTTTCGCCCCACCCGCTTTGGCATGCGCCAGCAGGCTGATACTGTGCGGCCCAGCGATCCTCTGTGCTCCCGGTTGCGCCGCGACAAAGGCCTTCACCACCTCCAGTTGCCCCAGCATCGCCGCCGAGAAGAGTGTCGGCCGCGCCCCATGGCCGATCAGATACTCGGCGATCTCGCGGTTTCCCATGTGCGAAGCCGCACCCAATGCCTCCTCCCAGTCCCCAAATCCCCAGTCCCACGAAGCCTTGGCGAGCGATGGCCGATCCTCCACCAGCTCCCGTACCCGCCGCAAGTTCCCATGAGCCACCGTAACCATCTCGCGAACCAGATCGGGAGGCTGTGTCGGAAACATCCCGGGGACCGACGCCTCCCCGGGCGAAGCCCCCATCGAAACCGGCACCCCCAAACTTGCGAAACGAAGCCAACCGCGCCGCGACAGACCATCCGCCACTCTCCGGCCAACCGACCCGCGCCCGTCGCGCCGTTCCGTTACCGAGCCGCCACTTGTTACCGAGCCGCGACCGTGAGGGAGCGGTCCCTGCAACGCATTCCCTTCCCTTGTCATTTCCATGCTGGCATCTTACCCGCCCCATCCAAGAAGGCCGCCTGAATTCCGTATGAGCCGACAACTATCCCGGAATCAATTGCCTGCCAGCGGCGGTGAGTTCAGATGGCGGGCAAATTCAGCCGCGATCCTCTGCGCCGTCTCTGCTTCCGCCCGCGGCCGGTCGGCCAGACTGAGATCGTCCCGCCGCGTCACCCACAGATGCGTCTGCTCCGGCAGCCGGATCAAATGCGCCAGGATTCGAGGGTGCGCCGCGTCGCCCTGCACCTGCCCCAAAATCACGTACCGCGCCCTCAGTGACGACCCGATCGCCAGCAGATCGCGCCTCTCCCGCGGACCCCGCAGGATAGCCGCATTGCCGATCACCCCGTACCGCCCCGCGCCGTTCACCGTGAGGTCGGCCACCACCGAATCCGTCAGTCCGTCGGCGAAGCGGTCGAGCGACGGATCGCCGGTCTCATTATCGAAGCGCGTCACCGCGATCCGCACCGGGCCATGCGCACTCCACCACCGCTGCCCCACCAGCCCGAGAGCGAAAGCCAGACAGACGGCGGCCGCCACCGCCGGCCAAACCCAGTCCCGTCTCACCGCAGCCACCGGAGCAATGAATTGATACCCGCGCCGCGGCACCGTTCTCACGAAGCACGGCGATTCCGCCGAATCGCCCAGCGCCGCCCGAATCTGTGCCACGCAGAAGTTCAGGCTGCCGTCGAAATCGACGAACGTCTCCGCGCCCCACACCGCCTGCCGAAGCATCTCGCGCGTCACCAATTCGCCGCGATGCTCCAGCAGCGTCGCCAACACCTGGGCCGGCTGTGCCTGCATTCGCACCGGCACACCCTCCCGCCGCAGCTCCCGCGCCGCCAAGTCGAATTCGAAGATGCCAAATCGCACCCGCCCCTGCCCAGCCATACCGATGCCCCATTCTCGCACGCGCTATTCCACTGAAAACAAGCCAAATTCAGCTCTTGACAACAATTGCAAATTGCAATATTATAATCGCATATTGCAATAGGCAAATAACTGGCACCGATCCTATGAGGAGCAGATACTGAACTTATGACAGCGACATCCAGTCCGCACTTGAATCAAATCCACGCGCTGCTCGCGGAACGAGGCTACGACGTCTCCGAACCAGCGCCCGATACTTTGAAAATCCGCGATACCGGCAGCGGCGTCGCGGTCGAGGCCGTGCTCTCCGGCGATATTCTGTTTCTCTCGCTGATCTGCACAGTCGTGCCCCGCTCGGCAGTCACCCCCGCTATCATGGCCCAAATGCTCGCCGCCGGGAACGGCATCTCCACTTCGCATTTTCAGCTGTACGAGGCCGGCGGAGATAAAGTGGCGGTCAGTCTGAACAATTTCTGCAAGCTGCAGGACATGGGGCCCGAAGATGAGGACGACATCCTCTCGTGCGTGCATTTCCTGCTGGTGGACGTGATGACGGCGCGGCACCTCTTGGGCAGCCTCGCACAATAAAAGGAGAGACACATATGCCATTTTTTTCTGACATCTTCGGCCGCATGGGACGCGTAGCCCGCGGCGAGGCCAATGCCGGAGTCGACGCGCTGGAAGACGCGACCTTCGAAACCACCGTCAGGCAGACCGTGGCCGACATGCGCACCGAATTGAATAAAGTAGTCAACGCTTCGGCCATGGCCATGAGCAACTACAACCGCCTCGACGCCGAATACCAGAAGTACGTGCGGCAGTCGCAGGAATGGAAAGATCGCGCCAACGTCGCGCTCGATGCCGGCAATGAAGACCTCGCCAAAAAGGCCCTCGCCAAGAAAGCCGAGTGCGACCAGCAGGCCAATTCCATGCAGCAGGCCGTCGCCTCTGCGCAGCAGGCCAGCGAGAAACTCAAGAGCCAGGTCGGCGAGCTCAAACGCAAAATCGACGAAGGCGAACGAACAGCGACAACCCTCGTCGCCCGCAAGAACGCCGCTATGGCGCAGCGCAAGGTATCGGAAGCCATGGCCGGAGTCGGCAATGCCGATAACGCCTTCTCGCAGCTCAACAAGTTCGAGCAATCCGTCGCCAAGGAAGAAGCTACCGCCCAGGCGTTCGATCAGCTGGCCTCTGCCGGCAAGGATGACGATCTCGAAAAGCAGTTCGCGCAACTCGGCACCCACGGCGTCGACTCCGAATTGGCGGCGCTCAAAGCCGAACGGCAAAAGACCAAACTGGGGCCGGCCATCCCTAAGGAACTCGCAGCCGGCGCTCCCATAGGCAAAACGAGTGCGTAAAGCATGTTCACCTTCGTCACCCTCGCGGTGCTCGGACTCCTTTTGGGGATTGTGCTGATGCAACTCTTCAAGAGACAGCCCACGCCCGCCGCGCCTGCCGCGGACCTGGCCAATCTGAAAGTTACCGATGCCCGCGCCGGAGATGCCATTTCCATCTCCGGCGCCGGCGACAACTACACCGATCTCGATTTCACCGCCGACCGCAGGACCGACTTCGACGCCGGCACCCGTCGCTGGTTCGAAGTGAGCGGTCCATACCTCGAACGCCGCGTCGCCCTCCGCGTCGGCGGCGACGACGAGGTGGAAGTCTACCTCCATTCCGGCGCGCGCAAGCTCACCCTCGAAGATGTCGGCCTCGCCGAAGAGGAACTCGCCGAGATGGACGAGCGCCAGAACACAGCCGATTCGTTCGAGTTCGACGGAAAAGTCTGGCTCTACCGCCTAAGCCGCGAAGTGCGCGCCACGCGCGGCGACCAGGCCGTCCCAGCCGGATTTTATTATTGGGAATTCCTGGAACAGGCCGGCAAAGGCATGATCGCCGTTCGCAAAGCCGAGGGCGAGCCCTTCACCGTAACTCTGTACCTGGGAATCGCCCCGTCCGACGTCACCATCTACCGCGGTTGACGTGGGGCATGCTTTAACTTGCCCGATTTCTTAAGAGCCGTGACCTGATTCTTACCGAGGCCCGTGACCTGATTCTTACCGAAGCCCGTGACCTGATTCTTACCGAGCCGCGACCGTGAGGGAGCGGTCAACTTTATGACCAGATCTCAATTACGTTTAGCCGCCGCAGCGCTGGTAGTCGCGATCGTCGTCATCGCGGCCAACGCGCTTGACCACCTGCCGTCCAACCTGCGCACGCAGATCGATGGCGAGCGCGCCGCGCTTACCGCCTCGCAGTCGCAGTTCGGCGCCATCCGCACCCAGGTGAACGATCAGGTAACCGCCGCGCCCGATCTCTTCAACGCTCTCCCGTTCGGGCAACAGTTGCCCGAGCGAATGAGCGTAGCATCGGGCGAACTCCGCACCGCCGCCGATGACGTCGACCAACTCACTCGCATCGAGAAACACAATCGCCGCTCCGACCGCCAGCAGGTGGAAACCCTGGTCGCCGACGAAAGGAAAACCCGCGCGCAAGCCCTTGGCGACGCCGCCGCCATCGAGAAAGAAGCTGCCCACTGGGTTGACGCCAGCGCCCATCTGCCGCAACAGATCCCCGAAATGGAGCGCAATTACCAGGCCATCCACAACTTCGACTTCGCGCCCATCGCCGCCGACGTGCAACGCGCCGAGAACGATTGGCCCGAAAAGAAGTCCGACCTGGACGCGCGCCTCGATGCCGAACGCGCCATCGTCACCCAGACCGGCACGCGATGGCAATCCACCGCCGATCTTCGCCGCAAAGCGGCAGCCGGAGTCCTGACTGGCACTGACGCCGCAACCCTCCTGGCATTCGAAGACACACTGCAAACGTCCGCCGCTGACCTCCCCAGGAAAGCAGGGGAGCTGAAAACCCTCAGCGCCCAGCTCTACACCTCATGGGACCAGCTGCTCGTCGACATGAAGACCCATGACGGCGCCTACGAGCAGAAGATCCGCACCGTCCGTACCCATCTCGCCGATGCCGCCGCCAAATCGGGCGACGTTTCCAGCGACGAGCAGTGGAACACCGTTCCGCAATCCACTTACGACGGCATGCGCAACGATCTCGGCATGGCCATCGAGCATAAGCCCGCCGGCCAGTACGATTCCGAGGCGGAACACGTCGCCCAACCCGCCGGCTTCGCCTATGTCGCGCCTTACTCCCAAGGTTCCAACCAATACGGCTATTGGGACCATCGCGACGGCCGCGATTTCTGGGTCTTCTACGGCCAGTACGCCCTTCTTCGCGATCTGCTCTCCAATCACGATTACCGCCCCTTCGACCGCTACGAGTGGGAAAACTACCGCACTTACTCTTCGCGCGGCCAGACTTACTACGGACAGGATGGATCCAGCAACAGCCCTAAGTACGGCACGCAGGGCACGATTACTCAAAATCGCTACTCCTCGAGCACCTACGCCAAGAGCGGCGGCTTCCGCGATTCCCAATACGCCAGCAAGAGCGGCAGCTACCGCAGTTCGCAGTATGCATCGCCGTCGGTCCGCGATCCCAACGCAGACCACAGTCCCAAGACTTTCGGCCACGGCGCGGCGCCAGCGGCGCCAGCGCCAAGGAGCTATCGCCCAGCAGCTCCGAGAAGCGCCCCACGCAGCTTCGGCCGCCATCGCTAGATGTGGGGCGCAGCCTGTGCCGCCATAATGAGCCGCGACCGCGAGGGAGCGGTGCTTGTGAGCCTCTAGAGAAAATCTGCATTCTGCGTGCACTACTAACGCCCGAAGGCTCCGGAACCTTACCCCTCCGCGTCCTCTGCCACCTCAGCGCTCTCCGGTTTTGACTTTGATTTTTGCTTTTCTCAGCGCCTCAGCGTCTCTGCGGTGAATGTTCAGTTGGGTGTACTGCATTTCTGCTCACGCGCCGCGCGCGTGGCGAGTTCATCGCAGCGATTGTTATCGGCGTTGGAGGCGTGGCCCTTGGTCCAGACCCAGTTAGTCTTGTGCCGCGCCACCTGTTCGTCGAGTTCCAGCCAGAGGTCCTTATTGATCACGGGCTTCTTACTCGCCGTCAACCACCCCTTCTTCTTCCATCCGTGAATCCAGGCGGTGATTCCGTTCTTCAGGTATTCCGAATCGGTCACCACTTCCGCCTCGCACGATTCCTTCAGACTTCGCAACGCTTCGATCGCCGCGGTCAGCTCCATGCGATTGTTGGTGGTGTGCGCCGCGCAGCCCCAGATCTCTTTTTCACGGCCGTTATAGCGCAGGATCGCCGCCCATCCGCCCGGCCCGGGGTTTCCCGAACACGCGCCGTCGGTGATGATCTGAATTTTCTTCACTGCACCAGCACCGGCTCGCTCTGAAAGAAAGCATCCACCAGATCGAGGATGGCCGCCGGCTCCTGCGCGTGATAGATGGATGCGCGCAACTGCGCTCCGTGCCGGACTCCGTGCGTAAAGTAGGTGGCGAATTGTTTCATCTTGCCGACACAGTCGCGCTCGCGGCGTTCCATTAACATGCCGTAATACCGCCGCATCATCTGATAGCGATCCTGCTGGGTAGCTTGCCGGTACGTGCCCGTCGCGAGGTACTCTTCGATCTGCCGGAAGATCCACGGATTGGCGCTGGCGGCGCGGCCGATCATGACCGCGTCGCAGCCCGTTTCCTGCACCATGCGAACCGCGTCCTCGGGCGTCACGATATCGCCGTTGCCGATAACCGGAATCTTGACCGCGGCTTTCACCTCGGCGATGCGCGTCCAATCCGCCTTGCCGCTGTAGCCCTGCTCGCGCGTGCGCGGGTGGAGCGCGATCGCCTGCAAGCCGCAATCCTCGGCAAGCCGCGCCATCCGCACGGCCACCAGTTCGCGATCGTTCCACCCGGCGCGATATTTCATGGTGAACGGAATGGTGAGCACTTTGCGCACCTCGCGCAGAAGCTGCTCCACCAGAGGAAGATCGCGGAGAAGTCCGGAGCCGCCATTGCATTTCACGACTTTGTTCACCGGGCAGCCGAAGTTGATGTCGAGGATGTCGAAGCCCAAGTCCTGGCAGACGCGCGCGGCGTCGGCCATTACCGCCGGATCGCTGCCGAAAAGCTGCGCGGAAATGGGGTGCTCTTCCGGTTCGAAGGCCAGATATTTCAGCGTCTTAGTCGGCTTGCGCGCACCCAGCGACGCGCTCACTCCGTGGGAGCTGGTGAACTCCGTCATGATCAGCCCGCAGCCGCCGAGATTGCGGATGAAGCGGCGGAACACGGTGTCGGTAACCCCCGCCATCGGCGCCAAAACCGTGGCCGGCGCGACGTTCACCGGACCGATGGAAAAATGGGTGGGAAACAAAGTCATAACTCGCGGGTTGTATCCAGTATAACCAACGCCGTGGTACCGTTCGGCCAGACGGATAGTAACGCGTGTGCCGCGGCGTGCATCCTTTATTGCGTGGGACGGAAGCGATGAGGCCCATACATGTCGTAGTTTTGCTGTTGGGCGGCGCCGTTGGCGGCGCCCTGATTATGAAGGTGATGCATCCGGGGCAGCCGTTGATCCCCGTGGCCGATGCCGTCGAGGTGCAGCCGGTGGTGGCGGAACAACCTGCGCCCGCCGAACCCGAGCCGGAAGCCACCCCGCCCATCGTGGCCGTGGTGACCAAACCGTCGCCGATGCCGCGCGCCGTTCCGAAGCCTGAGCCAGTCAGGCCACTTGCCCCGGTTCTTGCTGTCGTGCTCCATCCGCCGAACCTCCAGCCGGAGATCGCCGAGCCGGACCCGATCGTAGCCCCTCCACCCGCAAGCCCAGAGCCGGAGCAAATGACTCCGGTTGCGCCCCAAGCCTCTGCGGCTCCCGTTCCGCAGCCTCACCAGGTAACGCTGAACGCCGGTTTATTCTTGCCGGTGCGCCTGGTGGACGGCTTGTCCTCGGAACGGAACGCCCCCGGCGACAGCTTCGCCGCCACGCTCGATAAAGAGGTCGTGGCGGACGGATTCGTGATCGCCGAACGGGGCGCGCGGGTGGAGGGGAGAGTGGTCGCGGTGGATCGCGCAAAAGAGAGATCGTCCGCGGCGTTGGCCCTGGAGCTCACGACGCTTCACACTTCCGACGGGCAGACGGTAGCGATCCAGACTGACGGCTATTTCAAACACGCCGATCCACCCCAGGTGAATAACACTACCAAGATTGCCGGTGGCGCGATTATCGGTGCGGCCATCGGCGCCGGGGTAGGAGGCGGCGCCGGAGCGGGCGACGTGCTGCTGACCCGCCGGCCGGTAGAGTTACCGTCGGAGTCGTTAGTAACGTTCCGATTGAAGATTCCAGTGCCGCTCACCGAGC